>Ga0208112_100145_pt1 | contig 107937 bp, 97 predicted proteins | sample HotLakConsoUCCLE_FD_184736 | JGI IMG/M metagenome (GOLD analysis project Ga0208112, IMG submission 184736) | Hypersaline microbial mat communities from Hot Lake, Washington, USA - Hot Lake Consortium UCC-LE (SPAdes) (version 2) ...
GGCTCGACCTCCCCGAAGCCGCCCACATCCCCGGACCCGCCATCCTCGAACAGCCCGACACCACCATCTTCGTCGACCCCGGCCTCCACGCCACCGTCGACCGCCTCGGCAACGTCATCCTCGAACCCGCGGGCTGAGGCCCCTCGCCCCCACACCGGAGCGACCCCAACGATGCCGCATGACGGCCCGATCGGCGGTCCGACGACCGCCTTCCTGATCTGCGACATGCAGAACGACTTCCTTCACCCGGGGGGCGCGTACGGCCGCGCCGGGCAAACGGCGCCGGCGATCGCCGACCTGGTGCCGCGGCACCGCGCGGTCGCCGACGCGGTCCGGGCATCGGGCGGCTGGACCGTCGCGACGCTGTTCACCCTGGTGCCCGGCCGCGGCGGCGAGCCGTGGATCAGCGACCACCTGCGCACCCTGCGCCCGTTCCTGAGGTCGGGCGACTTCGCCCCCGGCGGGTGGGGCCAGGCGGTGATCGACGAGCTGCAGCCGGTCGACCTCGCGGTCGAGAAGGTGGCGTTCAGCGCGTTCTACATGAGCCGGCTGGACTGGGTGCTGGCGCGCGCCGGCATCGACACGCTGCTGGTCGGCGGCATCGTCACCAACGGCGGCGTCGCCTCGACCCTGCGCGACGCCCATGTCCGCGGCTACCGCACGCTGCTGCTGACCGACGGCTGCGCGGCGTTTTCGGAGGAACTGCACCAGGCGACGGTCCGCTCGCTCTCGTCGGTCGCCGAGCCGCTGACCTGCGCCGAGGCGGTGGAGCGCCTCGGCCGATGACGGATGCGCCGGCCGATCCGCCCGCTGGCCCGCTCGACGGGGTTCGGGTGCTCGACCTGTCGCGGGTTCTGGCCGGCCCCTGGGCGAGCCAGCTTCTGGGCGACCTCGGAGCCGACGTGATCAAGGTCGAGCGCCCGGGCGCCGGCGACGACACCCGCGGCTGGGGCCCGCCCTTCGCCGCCGACGCCGAGGGCAACGAAACCGCCGAGAGCGCCTATTTCCTCTCCGCCAACCGCAACAAGCGCTCGGTGGCGATCGACATCGGCCGGCCGGACGGCGCCGCCCTGGTCCGCGACCTCGCGGCGCGGAGCGACATCCTGCTGGAGAACTTCAAGGTCGGCGGCCTGAGGAAATACGGCCTGGACTGGGACCGCCTGCGCCAGGAGAACCCCGCGCTGGTCTATTGCTCGATCACCGGTTTCGGCCAGACCGGCCCCTATGCCGGTCGCGCGGGCTACGACTTCATGATCCAGGCGGCGGGCGGGCTGATGAGCGTCACCGGCGCGCCCGACGACCAGCCGGGCGGCGGACCGCAGAAGGTCGGCGTGGCGCTGGCCGACATCCTGACCGGGCTCTACGCGTCGAACGCCTGCCTCGCCGCCTACGCCCATCGGCAGAAGACGGGCGAAGGCCAGCATGTCGACCTCGCATTGATGGACGTGCAGGTCGCGACGCTGGCGAACCAGGCGCTGAACTACCTGGTGTCCGGCACGGCGCCGCGGCGCCTCGGCAACGCCCATCCGAACATCGTGCCCTACCAGGCCTTCCCGACCGCCGACGGCTGGCTGGTGCTGGCGGTCGGCAACGACGAGCAGTTTCGCCGGTTCTGCGCCGTCGCCGGACTGGACGGCCTGGCGGTCGATCCGAGATACGCGACCAATCGCGCCCGGGTCGCCAACCGTTCGGAGCTGATCCCGCGGCTGGAACCGGCACTGGCGGCACGGCGCACCGACGATTGGATCGCCGCGCTGGAGGCGGTTGGCGTGCCCTGCGGGCCGATCAACACCCTCGACCGGGTGTTCTCCGACCCGCATGTCCAGGATCACGGCCTGGAGATGCGGCTGCCGCACCCCACGGCCGGCGCGGTGCCGTCGGTCGCCAACCCGATCCGGCTGTCGGCGACGCCCGTCACCTATCGCCACGCCCCGCCGCCGCTCGGCTGGGACACCGATGCCGTGCTGGAGGAGGTGCTGGGCCTCGATTCGGCCGCCCGCGGGCGGCTGCGGGAGGCCGGGGCGATCGGCTAGGGCGGGTCCGGACCGACTGGATCATCGGTCCGGAAAAGAGCGCTCTCTTCAATGATCTGGAGCATTCGATCCGCGCCCCTGCGGCGCCATGGGGACGCTTTTGCCCGCTCCGGTTCCGGCTGCGCCCGGAGGCATGTGCTCCGGCCCGGCCGGAGTCGCGACCTCCTGAGTTCCACCGAGGTTCTCGCCGCGTGCCGAACGGACCCGGCGCGCCATGGGAGTGATCGGCTTCACAGCAACGAGCGTAGATTTCTTGGTAAGCTTAATTTCACTTGATGCAGCTATCGTTTCGCTGCTGCATACGCATCCACTCGGTACCCGGTGCCGGAGCGTGCCATGGACCATCGCCTGGAATCGATCGACCGCCTAGCGCTGCTGGACGACCCCTCGTTCTTTGCCCTCGCGGCCCATCGGATCGCGCTGCACCGGGCGGTCGAGGACACCGAACGCCGGCGTCCGGTGATCGATCTGGAGCGGCTGGCGGAGCATCGCGAATGCCGCCAGCTCTGGGAGGTGGCGGTGCGCCTGCGGCGCCAGGCCGCCGTCCGTCCGCCGGCCCGGGAAGAGGCGGCGGCCAACGGCACCGCCCTGCCGCCGCCGGCGAACGACTGAGCTCCGCGCCTCGGACCCGCGCCCTCAGGGTCGCGACGGCGCTGCGGGACCCAGCGGCGGCAGTGGATTGCCGAGCGGCGGCAACGGTCCTCCATGCAACGGCGGAGGCAGGGGGCCGCCATCGAGCGGCGGCACCGGCCCGCGGGGTGGCGGCCGTCTCCCGTCCGGAAACGGCTCGCCTGGACGGACGACGGCGCCGCCCACCCGGGCCAGCCGCGCCGGGCCCCACGGCCCGTCGGTCCGGGCAACCACCCGGGCCATCGGCGTGCGCGTGACCAGGGCCAGATGGCGCCCGTCCGGCAGCCGGAAATCGACCGTCAGCCGCCCCTGCAGATCCTGCACCGCGATGCGGCAGTCCGCCGCCTCGACGACCAGGCGGATGCGCCGCGGGACGGTCAGGCGGTGGTGCACCTGCTCGGTCTCCTCCGGCCGACCCTCCCGGTCGGACGGAAAGATCACCCGGCAGTCCAGGTCGAACCGCAGCCCCGGCGTGCCGCCTACCGCCAGTACGGCCTCTGCCGCGGCCGGCGACGCGGCGGCGGCCAGAAGCAGCACCGTAAGGACGGCCGTCAGGAACTGTCGCATTGCAACCCTTGCCATACCTGTCCGCCTGGGCTTCCGGGGAAGTGAAGCATAGTGCGTTCGTCGGACGCCCGGGAAACGGATCCCCCGCAGGCTCGGGCGGGCGGAACGCTACTCCGGCCCGGCGGCAGCATAGTAGGCCGCCGCATCCGCCCGCGGCTCCGCCGTCAGCCGGCCAGCGATCGATTCCATGATATGGGCGTAGGGCGTGCCGCCGCGCCGGCCTTCGGCGAACAGCCGCAGCTGGGTCTCGATATAGTCCCGATACTGTCCCGCGAGATCCGGATAGGGGGCGGGCCGCGGCGGGTCGACCGCGCCCGGCGGCGGCCCGGGCGATGCAGTACAGGTGCATGATCAGGCCGACCCCGACATGGACGACGGTCCAGATCGCCAGGGTCCAGACGATTGCCGGATAGGCGTGGGCCGTCGGATTCATCCCGGTCAGCCAGGAGCCGGCCAGCAGCGCCGCCGCTCCCGCCACGTCGAACGCCGCGGCCATGGCCAGGACGGCGAAGAAGGCCCCGCGGCGCCCGTCCCGGTTCAGGTGCCGCGCCGCCCAGGTTGAGGCCCAGGCGCCGAGCAGCAGCGCCCCTCCGGTCAGCGGCCAGGCCAGCCCCGGCCCCTGCGCGCCCGACGGCGGGAAGTCCGGCTGGATCGTCCAGAAGAAGAAATCGGCGAAGACCAGACCGGCATAGGCGGTCAGGTCCCCGGCCATGGTCGCCTGCGCCTGGCGGAACGCGGGATCGTCCTGGGGGGAGGCGCCGCGCTCGGTCATTCCAGCCCGTCCAGCCAGGCGGCGATGGCCGCGAGGTCATCCTCGGGCATCGGGAAGGACGGCATCGTGACGCCCGGCTTGACCAGCTCGGTCTCGGCGATCCAGTGGCGGAAGGCGTCCCGGTCGTTGTCCAGCACGCCGGCGCCCAGGCTGAGCCGGCTGCCCACATGAGTCAGGTCCGGCCCGACCCGGCCCTCGGCCGGCGTGCCGCGCACCGCATGGCAGCCGCCGCAGCCATAGCCCAGGAACAGGTCGCGGCCACGGCGCTCGATGTCGCTCCGGGGCTGCGGCGCCGGTTCGGCCTGGCGCGCCAGCCACGCGTCGAAGGCGTCGGGCTCCATCACGACCACCGGAAAGGCCATCAGGGCATGGGCCGTGCCGCAATATTCGGCACAGCCGCCGCGGAAGGTGCCGGTCTCCGTCGGCTCCAGCACGAGTTCGGTGACGCGGCCGGGGATCATGTCCATCTTGCCGCCCAGCGGCGGGATCCAGAACGAGTGGATCACGTCGGCGGTCTCCAGCGTGAAGCCGGTGCGCTGCCCGACCGGCAGGCGGATCTCGTTGGCGAGCGTGGCCGTCGTGCCGTCGGCGGCGCGGTACTCGACCCGCCACCACCAGCGCTCCCCCGTCACCGCGACGCTCAGGCCGTCGGCCGGAGGCGCCCGCGCGCAGTTGCGGCATTAGCCACAGGCCGTAGGCCAGCAGGCCGGCCAGCACGATGGTCGGCGCGATCGCGCCGCCGCCCAGGATCAAGGCAAAGGCCTCCGTAGGCCGGTGACCTGCTGCGGACGGGCGCGGTTCGGGCCCGGTCGCTCGCGCCCTTCAGGTCTGCGCCGGGCCGACCGGGCGCCAGGCCCCGGTGCCGGCGTCGAGGGCCAGCAGCGGGCTGTCGAACACGCCTTCGGTGCGGTCGGAGAGGCCCGGCCGCGCCGCCTCGACCGCCGCCCGCCAGGCCACCGTCTGGCGCATGGCGCAGCCGAGGCAGACCGGCGCGACGCCGGCCGCCGCCAGCAGCGTCAGCCCGGCGCACATCGAACTGCCCGTGCTGACCGCGTCGTCGACCAGGGCGATCCGCCGCCCCTCCAGGAGCGGCAGCGTCCGTGGGTCGAGGTAGAGCCGCTTTTCCGAGCCGGGGGCGCTGCCGGGCGAGGTGATCGAGCGGATCGGCACCGACAGCGCGTCGTCATACCAGAACTTGCGCGAGGTTCCGCAGGCGACGAACCGCGCATGCCCCGCGAGCCGGGCGTCCGCTCCGCCAGCGCAAGGCCGAGGGTCGGCAGGCCGACGATGACCTCCGGCGCGTGCGCCGCCAGCCGCTCGGCCAGGGCATGGGCCAGGGCATCCTGCACCTCGAACGACGACTGGTTGACGATCAGCGAGGCGACCGCGAACCCCGGCCGGTTGCCGAGCGGCCGAATCGGCAGCCAGAGCCGCCGACCGTCCGGCAGGGTCGCCAGCCAGCCGTCGCGCCACAAGCCGGTCCGGTCGCCCTCGGCCTCGGTGCCGGCCGGCAGCAGGTCCTGCCAGAAATCGTGCGGTTCGACGGGGGGGCGGGCGAGGGGGGAGGCAGGCATCCTGTACCGATTCTTGCGGATCGGCGTATTCGGCGGGAGACTAGCGGCCCACCGGCCGGCGCGCCAGCCGCCGCGACCGCGCCATCCCCCGCCGCTTCGCCTCGGGAGCCGCCATGCCGCCGCTCGACCTGACCGACCCCTGGCTCGACGACCTGGTCGCCCTGCGCCGGGACATCCACGCCCATCCGGAACTGGGGTTCGAGGAGACGCGGACGAGCGCGCTGGTGGCCGAACGGCTGGCCGAGTGGGGGCTGGAGGTCGACCGCGGGCTGGGCGGCACCGGCATCGTGGGCACTCTGCGCGGCGCGGCGCCGGGGCCGGCGGTCGCGCTGCGCGCCGACATGGACGCGCTCGCCATGCCGGAGCTGGCGACCGACCGACCCTACCGCTCCACTGTCGCCGGCAAGATGCATGCCTGCGGCCATGACGGCCATACGGTCATGCTGCTGGGCGCCGCCCGAGCCATGGCCGGTGCGCCGCCGCCGGCCGGCACCGTCCATTTCGTCTGCCAGCCGGCCGAGGAGGGGCGCGGCGGGGCCCGCCGGATGATCGAGGACGGATTCTTCGAGCGGTTCCCCGTCGACTGGGTGTTCGGCCTGCACAACATTCCGGGGCTCGACCCCGACACCATCGCCGTTGTGCCGGGCCCGCAGCTCGCCTCCTCCGACAGCTGGGAGGTGGTGTTCGAAGGCCCCGGCACCCACGGCGCCAAGCCGCATCTGGGCGACGACGCGATGACCGCCGCCGGTCACTTCCTGAGCGTGCTGCACACGGCGGTCGCCCGGCGCATCGACCCGCTGCAGCCCTCGGTCGTCTCCGCCTGCTCGATCGTCGGCGGCGATCCGGAGGCCTGGAACGTGATCCCGGACCGGGTCCAGGTCCGCGGCACCGCCCGCGCCTATGCGCCGAAGGTGCGCGACCGGCTGGAGGCGGAGATCGGCCGGCTGGCCCGCGGGACGGCGGAGACCTTCGGCATCGCCGCGCATTACCGCTTCATCCGCCGGATCGCGCCGGTGGTCAACGACGCGGGCGCGACGGCGATCGCCCGCGCCGCGGCCGAGGCGGTGGCGGCGCGGGTGGTCGAGGATTTCCCGCCCTCGACCGCCGGCGACGACTTCGCCGAGTTCTCCGCCCGGGCGCCCGGCTGCTATGTCTGGCTGGGCAACGGGCCGGCGCGCGACGGCGCGCTGCACCACAACGGCCGCTACGATTTCGACGACCGGGCGATCGCGACCGGCGTCTCCTGGTGGGTCCGCGTGGCGCAACAGGCGCTTTCCAGCGCGTCGTAGATCGCCGCCCGCGCCGCTTGCGCGTCCACCCCCAGCGCCACGTCGGCGGTCAGCGGGCCGCCTCGGCGGGTCGCGCCGCTGTCGGCGTCGACGGAAAGGGCGACCCGCTCGATGCGGAACAGCTCCGGCCGCGCCAGGGCCAGCCAGGCCAGCGGATCGTGCAGCGGCCGGCCGGAACCGCCGTCGTCCGGCCCATGGTAGACCGCCAGCATGGTCGCTACCGCACGGCCGAGCGGCGTGCCGGCCGCCGCCAGAGCCTCCGACCGGACCCGGTCGCAGCGCACCTGGCGGGTGACGTCGAGGGGCACCAGCAGGCAGCGCGCCGCGCCCAGCACGACTGCCAGCGCCGCGGGGTCGCCATAGGCATTGTACTCCGCCCCGCCCGGAGCATTCCCCGGCGCATCGACGGCCCCCGCCATCAGCACCACCTTGCCGAACCGGGCCAGCGTGCCCGGCGCCGCCGCCTCGGCCGCGGCCAGGCCGGTCGCCGGGCCGAGACCCAGCACTCCGGTCTCCGGTCCCGCGGCGGCGGCGAGCCGGGCCGGCGCATCCGCCGCCGCCGCCATTCCGTCGGCGGACGGCGGCAGCGCGTCGCCCAGGCCGTCGCTGCCGTGCATCGGGTGCGGCCGCTCCGGCACTCGGGCGCCGTCCGGGCCGGCTGAGACCGGGACCGCGCCGGCCCCCGCCGCCTCCAGCAGCCGGCGCGCATTCGCCGCGCCCGCCGCGGCCGGCAGGTTTCCGCCAACCGCGGTCACCAGCGCCAGGGCCGGCCAACTGCCGTCCCGCTCCGCGGCCAGGGCGCAAAGCAGCGCCAGCGCATCGTCAATCCCCGGATCGCCGTCCAGGACCAGGTGCCGGACCATGGCGGATTTCCCCTCACGATCAGCCTCTTGCCGCGCATGCGAATGCGCGTGGACCGTCTGCTCAGAATAGACATCGATCAGCGACAAGGACAGGCATGTACAACCAATTCAAGGCGATCGCCGGCCGGCACGCGCCGGTCCGGCTTCTTTCCGCCGGCGCGGCGGTCGCCTTTGCGGCCGGTCTGGCCGGCGCACCCGGCGCCGCCGCCGCGCAGGAACAGCTCGTCATCAGCCACTGGGGCTTCAACGGCGACAAGCTGGAGGAATTCCTGTTCGCGCCGTTCGAGGAGGAGCATGGGGTCGAGATCATCGTCGAGACCGGCAAAAACGCCGACCGCCTCAGCGAGGTCCAGGTCCGCGGGGGAGAGCAGGTGGACCTGATCTACCTCGCCACCGGCTACGCCCAGGCCGGCATCGAGGAGGGGCTGTTCGCCGAGATCGACCGGTCCCGGATTCCCAACGTCGAGCAGATCTACGAGGTGGCCCAGGCCCCGCACGGCGAGGCCTATGGCCCGGCCTACACCGTCGGGCGCTACGGCATCATCTACGACGCCGCCTCGGTGGACGAGCCGATCGACAGCTGGGAAGACCTCTGGAATCCCGCCTTCGAGGGCCGCGCCTCGATCCCCGACCTCAACACCACGGCCGGCGCGCTGCCGGTGATCTACGCTGCCGAGCGCCGGAATGCCGATGCCTTCCTCGATCCGGAGACGGCGTTCGAGAGCCTCGGGGAGCTGACGCCCAACATCGTCACGACCTACAACCGCTGCTCGGCGCTGGCGAACATGTTCGCCCAAGGCGAGGTTGTGGTCGCCGCCGCGCAGGATTTCATCTTCCCGCGCATCAAGGAGGCCGTGCCGACCGCCGAATGGGCGGAGCTGGAGGAGGGCGCCTTCGCCAACCTCAACACGATCAACATCGTCAAGGGCTCCGATCAGGTCGAGCTGGCGCACGCGTTCATCAACTGGGCGCTGTCGCAGGAGACCCAGCACGCGCTGGCGGTCAACCAGGTCGACGCGCCGGTCAACACCATGGTCGAGCTGACGCCGGAGCAGGCGGCGATCTGGACCTACGGCGGGGATGTCATCGCCTCGCTGCAGACCGCCGACGAGGCGGCGGTGTCGGCCGCGATGGGCGACTGGACGGATCGCTGGAACCAGACCTTCCGCCAGTGATCTCCCGGCCGTGACGGCAGTCTTCCCCCGCCCGGCGCGGCGGCCGTGACCGGCGGCCGCCTGCCCTGGCTGCTGCTGACCCCGGCAGCGGTCGCGATCGTGCTTGTCCTTCTGGTGCCGGTCGCCATCATCCTCGGTACCAGCGTGACCGGCGAGGGACCGTTCTGGGGCCGCTATGCCGAGGCGCTGGGCGATCCTTTCACCCGTGGCGTGCTGTGGCGCACGCTCCGGATCGCGGCGATCTCGACCCTGATCGCGGCGGCGATCGGCTTCCCGACCGCCTATGTCGTGGCGCGGTCGCCGGCGGCGCGGCGCAGCCTGTTCATCATCTGCGCCGTGTTCCCGCTGCTGACCAACCCAGTGGTGCGGTCGTTCGCCTGGATGGTCATCCTGGGCCGCAATGGACTGGCCAACGACGCACTGCTCTGGCTCGGGGTGATCGGCCAGCCGATGCGCTTCCTGTTCACCGAGGGGGCGGCGATCGTCGGCTTCGTCTATTTGTTCGCGCCGCTGATGATCCTGTCGCTGGTCGGCGTGATGGAATCGATCGAGAGCGACCTGCTCGACGCCGCCACCTCCCTCGGCGCGTCCCAGATCGGCGTGTTCCGCCAGGTCATCCTGCCGCTGGCCGTGCCCGGGCTGATCGTCGGGTCCGTGCTGGTGTTCACCGGCTCGTTCACCGCCTATACGACGCCGCAGCTGCTCGGCGGCGACCGGAACACGGTGCTGGCCACGCTGCTCTACCAGCAGGCGATGGTGCGGTTCGACTGGGCCGCCGCCTCCACGGTCGCGGCGATCATGGTGGTGCTGACCGTCGCGGCGATCCTGGTGATGAACGCCGTCGCCCGCCGCCTCAACCCGACCGCCGGCTGAGGAGCCGCCGATGGACCGCCGCCCCGGCCTCGCCGTCACCCTGATCGCGCTCGCGGTCTACGTCTTCCTGCTCGGTCCGCTGGCGATCGTCGTCGCCACCTCGTTCTCCGATTCGGAATTCCTGACCTTCCCGCCGCAGGGTTTCTCGTTTCGCTGGTATGCCAACGTATTCGACGTCTCGGCTTTCGTCGAGATCTTCCGCATCAGCCTGCAGCTGGCGGTCGGCGGCACCTTCCGGTCGCTGCTGATCGGCATCCCGGCGGCCTATGCCCTCAGCCGCTTCGCCCTGCCGGTCCCGCGGCTGCTCAGGAGCTTCTTCGTCCTGCCGATCCTGGTGCCGGAGGTGGTGTTCGGCTTCGCGGCGCTGACCACCCTCAACCTCGCCTTCGACGTGCCGGTGTTCCCGACGCTGCTGGTCGCGCACATGGTGATCGTGCTGCCCTACAGCGTACGCGTCGTCTCCGCCAGCCTGGCCAATTTCGACTTCGCGGCGGAGGAGGCGGCGATCAGCCTGGGCGCCGGCCGGGCGGAGGCGTTCTTCCGGATCGTGTTGCCCAACGTCCGGTCCGGCGTGATCGCCGCGTTCATCCTCGCCTTCATCACCTCGATGAACAACGTTCCCGTCTCGCTGTTCCTGACCGGCCCCGGTGTCTCGACGCTGCCGATCCAGATGCTGACCTATGTCGAGTACTATTTCGACCCGACCATCGCCGCGCTCTCCGTCCTGCTGATGATCCTGACCGTCGGCGTGATGGTCGTGGTCGAAAAGACCCTCGGCCTCTCCTACTTCGCCAAGTGAAGGGCCGCTGCCGGCCATGTCCAACGACCTGATCCTGACCGACGTCGCCGCCAGCTACGGCCGGGCCTCCGTGCTCGACGGCCTGTCGCTGACCATTGCGGCCGGGGAGTTCGTCTCGCTGCTGGGCGCCAGCGGCTGCGGCAAGACGACGACCCTGCGCGTCGTCTCCGGCTTCCTGCCGGCCGATCGGGGCACGGTGACGCTGGGCGGCCGGGACCTGACACGGGTGCCGCCGAACCGGCGCGACATCGGCCTGGTGTTCCAGACCTACGCCCTGTTCCCGCACATGACGGTCACCGACAATGTCGCCTTCGGCCTGCGCCAGCGCGGTGTCGCGGCGGCGGAGGTCGCGCGCCGGGTCGGGCGCATGCTGGAGCGGGTCGGCCTGCACGGCTTCGCCGACCGCTTTTCGGTCAACCTGTCCGGCGGCCAGCGCCAGCGGGTGGCCCCGGCCGGGCCGCCGTCGGACCGGCCCTGCTGATCGAGAATGCGGCCGTCCTCGCCTGCGACCGCGACTTCACGGTTTATCCGGAAGGCTGGCTGGCGGTCGCCGCCGACGGGACGATCGCCGGCCTCGGCCCCGGCAGCGCGCCGTCGGCGCTGGCCCACGATGCCGGGGAACGCCGGGATTTCCGCGGCGACGTGCTGATGCCGGGGATGGTCAATACGCACTGCCACATGGCGATGTCGTTGTTCCGCGGCCTGGGGGACGACGAGCCGGATCGGCTGGAGCGCTACATCTTCCCGCTGGAGGCGCGGTTCGTGACGCCCGAGATGGTCCGGCTCGGCAGCCTTCACGCGGCGGTCGAGCTGGCCGAAGGCGGCGTCACCACGGTCGCCGACATGTACTATTTCGAGGATCAGGCCGCCCATGCCTGCGCGGCGGTCGGCCTGCGCGGCGTCGTGGGCCAGACCTACATGGCCCGCCCCCTGCCCGATGCCGCCGACCCGGAGGAGAGCGAGGCCCGCTTTGCCGCGCTGGTCGAGGCCTGCGCCGGGGACGCCCGGCTGATTCCCAGCCGGGCGCCGCACGCGCCGCACACCTGCGGCCTCGACCTCCTGTCGCGGATCGCCGAGGCGGCGGCGGGCGATTCAACCCCGATCCAGATCCATCTGGCCGAGGTGCCGGCGGAAGTCGACTGGGCGCGGGCGGCGCACGGCACCGGTCCGGTGGGGGTGCTGGATCGGGCGGGCCTGCTGTCGCCGCGGCTGATCGGCGCCCATGGCCTGCTGCTGACCGAGGCGGAGATTGCCCGGCTGGCCGAGACCGGCGCCACGATCGCCCATTGCCCCGGCTCCAATGCCAAGGCGGGCAAGGGCATTGCGCCGGTCCTGGCGCTCCGGGCCGCGGGCGTGCCGGTCGGCCTCGGCTCCGACGGCGCCATGAGCGGCAACACCCTCGACCTGATCGCCCAGCTGCCCCAGGCGGCGAAGCTCGCCAAGCTGCGCGCCGGCGACCGCCGGGTCATGACGGCCCGGCAGGTCCTCACGCTGGCGACCCTCGGCGGCGCCCGGGCGCTGGGGCTCGACGACCGGCTCGGCTCGCTGGAGCCTGGCAAGGTCGCGGATCTGGTCCGCATCGACCTGTCGGCGCCCCGCATTCGGCCGCGCCACGACCTGGCCTCGCTGCTCGTCTATTCCGCGGTGGCGTCGGATGTGCGCGAGGTTCGGGTCGGCGGCCGCGCGATCGTGCTCGACGGGCGGGCGCTCTACTCCGACCGGGATGGCGCCCTGGTGGAGGCCGACCGTTTCGCGGCGCAGATGGCGGCGACAGTCGGATAGAGCCGCTCCGGTCTATAGCGGGCGGCCCGGCGGTCGGCACTCGCCGTTGTGGTGGAGAGGTCAGACGGCGCCGTCCGCCGCCATCCGGCTCCAGGTCTCGGCGAGGGCGATGACGGCGGCATTGATGGGGCCGCTCGGCAGCCGGGGGATCACCGACGCATCGACCACGGCCACGCCGTCGAGCCCGACGATGCGCAGGCTGCCGTCCACGACGCTCCCGGCGTCATCGGCCGGTCCCATGCGGCAGGTTCCGGCGGGATGGTGATGGGTGATCACCGCCCGGGCCAGGAACGCGTCGAGCGCCGTGTCGTCCTCGTCCGCGACCTCCGGGCCGGGCAGCAGCTCCTCGCCGCACCAGGGCGCGAGCGGCTCCTGCCGGGCGAGGTGCCGGGCGACGCGCAGACCGCGGCGCAGCGCCGCCCGGTCCTCCGGCTCGGCGAGATAGGCGGGGTCGATCGAGACGGGGGCATCCCATTCGGGTCCGAGCGGGCGGAGACTGCCGCGGCTGGCCGGGTGTGTGCCGCCGACCAGGATGGTCCAGGCGGTGCCGGGCGCCGGTGCTTCGAAGACCTCGCTGACGATCGGGGCGACGCCGCAGCCGAGCACGATGTCCGGCGGCCCGTTGGCGCGCCGGGGATCCTGGCTGTCGAGATACATCATCGATTCGGAATGCTGCAGGCGGGACGGGGGCACCAGGCGGTCGGCGCGCCAGACGAGGCCGGCGGCGAGCAGGTGGTCCTGCAGGTTCCGCCCGACTCCCGGCAGCGCGTGCCGGCAGGCAAGCCCCGCCGCGGCTAGGATGTCGGGATCGCCGATGCCGGAGCGCATCAGCAGCAGCGGCGAGTGGATCGACCCGGCGCAGAGGACGACGCGGCCGGCGAGGAGGTCGAGGCGCCGTCCGTCCGGCCCGCGCAGGCAGGCGCCGATCGCCCGGTCGCCGTCGAGGATCAGCGACACGGCCGTGGTCGCGGTCATCAGCGACAGATTCGGCCGCCCTGCGACCGGGCGCAGATAGGCGTCGGCCGCGGTCACGCGGCGACCGTCCCGCAGGGTCAGCTCGTTCGGCGAGACCCCGCACAGCCGTCCGCCGTTGTGGCCGTCGAGCCGGGGGGCGCCGATCGCTTCGCCCGCGGCCATGAAGGCGCGCGCCACCGGACTGAGCGCCTCGTCCGGCAGGACGACGTCGAGCGGACCGTCCCGGCCGTGGAGATCGGGGCTTCCCGCGGTCGTGCGTTCGCTGCGCATGAAGCCGGGCAGCAGGCCCTGCCATGACCACTGCGGGCCGCCGGCTGCCGCCCAGGCGTCGAAATCCTCGGCATGGCCGCGAATATGGGCCAGGGCATTGATCGCACCGGACCCGCCGACCAGCCGTCCGCGCGGCCAGGCATGGCGGCGCCCGGCGGTGCCGGGTTGGGGCTCGGTGACGTAGCCCCAGTCGTACGACCGTCCTTGCAGACGCCCCCACGCCCCGGGATCGGCAATGTCGGGATCGGTCGGCCACTCGCCCGGCTCGACCAGCACGACCCGGCAGGCGGGGTCGTCGCTCAGCCGGCGCGCCACCACCGAACCCGCGGATCCGGCACCGATCACCAGCACGTCCGGACGCGGCGTCATCGCCGACCCGGCCGCTCGGGGTCGAAGATGTCCGCCAGGTGCGTCGTCATCCCGTCAGTCGCCCGCACCCGGTGCGAGGCGGTCGGTGATCGCCCGCTGGACGGCGGTCAGATGGCGGCGCATCGCGGCGTCGGACGCATCGGGGTCGCGCGCGGCGATGGCCTCGGCGATCGCCTGGTGCTCCGCATCGCGCTGCCGCAGCCGCGTGGTGATGCAGTCCGGGCCGCGGCGCTGCAGCGACAGCCGGTTGTCCCGGGCGACCCGGCGCAGCAAGGCGTAGAAATCCGCCGCCAGCCGGTTGCGCGCCGCCGTCGCGACCGCCCGGTGGAAGGCGAGGTCGGCCTCGCCGTAGTCCGCATCGGGTCGGGTGGTGGCGGCACGGGTGATCGCCGCGATCTCCGCCGGCGACGCCCGAAGCGCCGCCAGCCGGGCCAGGCTCGGCTCCAGGACGAGGCGCAGCTCGATCACCTCCATCGGATTGGTCCACTGGACCATATCCTCGCCGCGCGGATCGCTCAGCTTCGCCGGGCGACCGACGCGGGCCGGCGGCAGTTCGCCCGACTCCCGCAGGACCTCGAGCGCCTGGCGCACCTGGTGTCGCTTGATCGCGAGTTCCGCCGCCAGCGCCCGCTCCGCCGGCAGGGGTTCGCCGCGGGCCAGCCGGTCGCGCAGCTGTTCGACGAGGGCCTCTCCGGAGAGCGACGCCGGTCCGGCATCCTCATCCGAGGCGTCCTTGGCGTCGGTGGCGGTACTCATGCGGTTCAGGTCCCGGCTGTGGCTGTCGCGGCCAAGGCTATCGGAAGGCGAGCTCGGCCGAAAAGCGTCGACCATTCTCCTATCATTATTCCCAAATGGTTGACAATGGTGCAGCGTCGGTGATCCCATCGGCGCCGGGATCGATGCCTGCCGCGCCGGTGCATCGACGCAGGGAAAGCGGGGGAGGCTGGTGCGCGCATGGCGGACCCGACCTATGATTACGTCGTCGTCGGCGCCGGTTCGGCCGGCTGTACCCTGGCCCATCGGCTGGGGGAGGAGCGGGGCTGCCGGATCCTCGTGATCGAAGCTGGCGGATGGGACCGCGACCCCTTGATCCACGTGCCGCTCGGCTGGGGGCAGATCCTCAAGAAACGCCTGCACGACTGGATGTATTTCTGCGAGCCGGAGGAGGCGCTCGACGGCCGGGCGATCGAATTCGCCCGCGGCAAGGTGGTTGGCGGCTGCTCCTCCACCAATGCCATGGCCTATGTCCGCGGCGATCCCCGGGACTACGACCGCTGGGCCGGCTATGGCCTGCCCGACTGGTCGTTCGCCGACTGCCTGCCCTACTTCAAGCGGCAGGAGAGCTGGGAGGGCGGCGCCGACCGCTACCGCGGCGGCGACGGCCCGCTGACCGTGCAGACCTGCCGGTATGAGGATCCGCTGGTGGCGGCCTACGGCCAGGCCGCGACCGACGCCGGGCAATCCTGGACGGAGGACTACAACGGGGCGCAGCACGAGGGCTTCGGCCGGCTGCAGATGACCATCCGCAACGGCCGGCGCTGTTCGGCGGCGACGGCCTATCTGCGGCCGGCGCTCAAGCGGGGCAATGTCGAGGTCGTGGTCGGCGCGCTGGCGACACGGCTGGTGTTCGAGGGCGACCGCGCGGTCGGTGTCGCGTTCCGGCGGAAGGGCGGCGGAGAGGAAACCGTTGCCCGGGCCGGCCGCGAGGTGATCCTGGCGGCGGGCGTCGCCAATACGCCCCAGCTCCTGATGCTGTCGGGCATCGGCGATCCGGCCCAGCTGGCCGAGCACGACATCCCGGTGCGCGTGCCCCTGACCGGCGTCGGCGCCAACCTCCAGGATCATCCGTCGGTGATGCTCATGTACCGGCGGGCGGAACCCAGCCCGTTCCTGCGCGCCATGCGGGCCGACCGGATCGGCCCGTCGATGGCGGCCGCCTATCTGTTCGGCAAGGGCTTCGCGGCCGATGTCCCCGGCGGCATCACCGGCTTCTTCAAGAGCGCGCCGAGCCAGCCGGTGCCCGACCTCCAGGTGCTGCTGACCGCGGCGTCGCTGGCCTCCTGGCCATGGTTTCCTGGCGTTCGGGCGCCGTTCGCCGACACCTGGGTGGCGCGCCTGGTGCTGACCCGGCCGGAGAGCCGGGGCACGATCTGGCTGGCCTCCGCCGATCCCGCCGCGGCACCGCGGGTGCGCCAGAACATGCTGTCGCGCGACGCGGACTGGCAGGCGCTGCGCAGCGGCGTGCGGCAGCTCGACGACATCGCCCGGCAGCCGGCCATGGCGCGCTTCACCGCCGGCCGCCTGTCGCCGGCGGAGGGGCCGCTCGGCACCGCCGAGATCGACGCGCATATCCGAGCCACCGCGATCACCGTGCACCACCCGCTCGGCACCTGCCGGATGGGGCCGTCGCCGGATGAGGGGGCGGTGGTCGGGCCGGATCTGCGGGTCCACGGCTGCGAGGGGTTGCGCGTGATCGACGCCTCGGTCATGCCGGACGCCGTCTGCGGCAACATCAACGCGGCGGTGATCATGATCGCCGAGAAGGCGGCCGATCTGATCCGAGGCCGGTCCGACCTGGCCGATACCGCATAACCAATTTTGACCAAAAAACCATCTTGACCGGATAATTTTTGCAGATATGGTTGAGTTAATCGGTTATCGCAGGGGGGAACATTATGACCGGGAGCCAACAGGGAATCGACCGCAACACCAACCGGGAGGCGGCGCTGTCCGCGCTCTACGACGAGGTGGCGGCCAATTCGATGTTCCCGTTCTGGGCAACCAGCGCGGACGTCGACAACGACGAGATCCGCCAGCTGATGGCGACGGCGAAGGCGATTCCGTACCGCTGGAGCTATGCCGACCAGATTGGTCCGCTGCTGGAGCGCTCGGCCGAGCTCGTCACCATGGACGACAGCGAGCGGCGATCCCTGATCCTGGTCAATCCGGGCCTCGCCCCGCGCCGCGCCACCGTGGCGACCATGTACACCGCCTATCGCCTGAACGATCCGCGCGAGGTGATGCCGCCGCACCGGCACACGCCCAATGCCATCCGCTTCGGGCTGACCGGCAACGGCAACTTCACCGGGGTGCATGGCGAGGACATCACCTTCGGCCCCGGCGACATGGTGCTGACGCCGGTCGACACCTGGCACAACCACGGCAATGTCGGCGACGAGCCGGCAGTCAACCTGTCGGTCCTCGACCTGCCGCTGGTCGAGACGCTGAGCGCGATCTCGTTCGAGCACGACTACACCGAGATCGAGAACGGCGTGACGGTGCGCAAGAAGCAGCAGACCGCGCGCTACCCCAGCGACTATTCCCAGCGGATCTACGGCCATGGCGGGCTGAAGCCGCGCTTCGTCGACCACCATCGTGGTTCCGGCAACGCCTCTCCGATGTACGTCTATCGTTGGGAGATGATGCGCGAGGCGCTGGAACATCATCGCGACTGGGAGGCCGATCCCTACGAGGCGCTGAGCATCGAATACATCGACCCGACGACCGGCGGCCCGGTGTTCAAGACCATCACATTCTTCGCCCAGATGCTGCGCCCCGGCGAAAAGACCCGGCCGCTGCGCCAGACAGCCTCGCTGCTGGTCGCGCCGTTTGAAGGCGCGGGGCACTCGATCGTCGACGGCCAGCGGATCGACTGGCAGGCGTTCGACACGATGGCCGTGCCCGGCGGCAGCTGGTGCCAGCACGTCAACGGCTCGGACAGCGAGCCCGCGGTGCTGTTCGTGGCGAGCGACGAGCCGGCGCTGAAGGCCTTCGGCCTGCATCGGAAATGGGGCCGCGACGACGACCAGGTGGTCCGGCTGCTCTAGGCCGGCGACCTCGCCCGCCCGCGCACCCTTCTCCGCCCCGTGGCCCAACAAGACCGGATCGCCCGCACGTGTCGAACAAGAACACCAAACAGGTCTCCCACATCGACTGCCCCGGCGGCGGGCAGGTCTGGGTCGAAGGGACCACGCTCTACATCGGCCACATGCGCTCGCCGTCCGGCACGACGATCGTCGACGTGGCCGATCCCAGGAACCCGAAGGTCCTGGCCCGCCTGACCCTGCCCGAGGGCTGGCACAGCCACAAGGTCCGGGTCTCCGGCGACATCATGCTGGTCAACCACGAGAAGCTCGGCAGCGACGGCCCGCAGGATTTCGGCGGTGGCCTCGGCATCTATGACGTGTCGAACCCGGCCGACCCGAAGCTGATCACCAAGTGGACGACCGGCGGCCGCGGCGTCCACCGCTACGACTTCGACGGCCGCTATGCCTACATTTCGCCGACCGCCGAGGGCTATGTCGGCAACTTCGTGATGATCCTGGACCTGGCCGACCCGGCCAGGCCGCAGGAGGTCGGACGCTGGTGGATCCCCGGCCAGTGGCAGGCGGGCGGCGAGGAATATCCCTGGGCCGATTGGGCCAGCCCGCGCTGCCACCACCCCATCAGGGCCGGCGACCGGCTCTATGTCAGCTATTGGCACCACGGGCTCTTCATCCTCGACATCGAGGACATGAGCCGGCCCAAGCTGGTCAGCCACGTCAACACCAGCCCGGTCTACCCGCACCCGACCCATACCTGCCTGCCGGTACCGCAGCTTCTGAAGGGTCGGAAGATCATGGTCGTGGCGGATGAGGACGTGGCCAAGCTGTGGCCTGCGCCACCGGCCTTCGCATGGGTCTACGACATCACCGAGGAGCGGATTCCGGTCCCGATCGCGACCATCCAGGTCGACGGCGTGAACCCGGACGGCGCGCCCCAGCCGCCGATGACGGGCTGCCACCAGCCGTCGGAGCGGTTCACCGGCACGATCATCCCGTTTGCCTGGTTCGCCCAGGGGCTGCGGCTGTTCGACATCGCCGATCCCTACGCCCCGGTCGAGGTCGGCCATTTCCTGCCCGATCCGCCGCCGGGATCCGAGCGGCCGTCGTCCAACGACGTCACGATCGACGACCGCGGGCTGATCTACCTGATCGATCGGGTCAACGGCGTCGACATCGTCGAGACCTCGGTCTTCTGAGCGCGCACGAAAAGGAGAAAAGCGGATGGGCGACGCCAAGCGCTATCCAATCGGCAAGAAGAACCCGAACCTGCCGTTCCACCCGGCGGTCCGCGCCGGCGACTTCATCTTCGTGTCCGGCCAGGTCGCCAAGGACGAGAACGGCACCATGCTGCACGGCACGATCGAGCAGGAGACCGAAGGCACGATCAAGGCGATCGAACGGATCCTGGCGGAGGAGGGCGCGACGCTGGACGACGTGGTCCGGGTCACGACCTATCTTGAGGATACCCGCGACTTCGGGCGCTACAACAAGGTTTTCGGCCAGTTCTTCACCAATGCCGGCCTGGCCCGGACGACGGTGGAGGCGCGGGCCGTCATCAACACCAAGATCGAAATGGATGCGATCGCCTACAAGCCGCTCGACTGAGCGGGAGCGAGGGGCGACGACGCGAGGGATCACGCGAGGGGGGCGACATGATCAGGGTTTTGGGCCGGCAGACCTCCGGCAACGTCCAGAAAGTCCTGTTCGGGCTGGAGGAGATGGGGGTGGCCTATGTCCGCGAGGACTACGGGCGCCAGTTCGGCAACACCCAGACGCCGGAATACCGGGCGATGAATCCGAACGCCAAGGTGCCGACAGTGCTCGATGGCGATCTGGTGATCTGGGAATCGCATACCATCCTGCGCTATCTGGCGACGCAGCACGGGGCCGCGCTGCACGGCGAGACTCCGGCCGACCGCACCGAGGTGGAGCGGTGGATGGACTGGATGCTGGCATCGGTCAACACGCTCTACGTGGCCGTCTTCAAGGACAGCAAGAAGGAGCCGGGTGAGCGCGACGCCGGCTTCGCCGCTGCCGGCAAGGAACTCGCCGCGCAGATGGCGATCGCCGACGCCTGGCTCGCCGGCCGCGGCCATTTCGCGCTCGACCGCTTGACGCTGGCCGATATCGCGATGGCTCCGATCATGGCGCGTTGCCTGGGCTTCCCGATCGACCGGGAAGAGATGCCGAACCTGGAGCGCTGGATGGCGTCGATGGCGGAGCGGCCGGCCTTCCAGGTCGCTGTCGGCCAGAAGGAAAGCGCACTCGCCGGGGGCGGGGCGGCCGCGCAATGAGGACCGTCGCGATCCTCGGCATGGGCACCATGGGCCCGGGCATGGCGGCTCGGCTGGCGCGCGGCGGCCTGGATGTGGTCGCGGCCGACGTATCGGCCGACGCGGTCGAGCGAGCGCGCGGCCTGCTACCGGTCTGCGACGCCACGCTGGACCAACTGGGCATCGACGTGCCCGCGGACGGTCCGGGGACGGTGCGGTTCGTCGGGGATGCCGCCGAGGCCGTCGCCGGCGCCGATCTGGTGATCGAGAACGTGCCCGAGAAGGTCGAGGTCAAGGCCGACCTCTACCGGGCGATCGAGCCGCTGATCGGGCCGGAGACGATCGTCGCGTCCGACACCTCGGGCATTCCGATCACCACGCTCCAGGCCCATCTCGACCGGCCGCACCGGCTGGTCGGCATGCACTGGTCGAACCCGCCGCACATCATTCCGATGATCGAGGTGGTGTCGGGCGAGAAGACCGCCCCCGCTGTCCGCGACGCGGTCGTCGGCCTGATCCGGTCGCTCGGCCTGCTGCCCGTGGTGGTCAAGAAGGACGTGCCGGGTTTCGTCGAGAATCGGGTGCTTTACGCGGTGATGCGCGAGGCGATCAACCTGGTCGACCAGGGCGTGATCGACCCGGAGGACCTGGATGTCTGCGTCGGCTGGGGCATCGGCTACAAGTTGAGCGTGGTCGGGCCGATGGCGCTGCTCGACATGGCCGGCCTCGATGTCTACCGCAATGTCGCGAGTTTCCTGAACGCCGAGCTCTGCGACCGGAAGGACGTGTCGCCGACCATCCTCGCCCGGACCGAGGCCGGCAAGCTGGGCCTCAAGACCGGCGAAGGGCTGTTCGCCTACCCGGGCGATCGCGCCGCGACGCTGCAGGCCGACCGGGCGAAACGGCTGGTCGCCGTGCGCCGGGCCCTGGAGGGCCGGGACTGATGGCCGCCGCGCCGGACCGCACCGCGGCATCGCCCGCGGCCGGCGGGCCGGCGGTGCCCCGCGCCCGTGGGGCGGCCCTGCGGCGCTGGTCGGGACGGCTGCTGGGCCTTCTGCTGCTGGCGATGACGGCGGTCAATGCGGCGAATGCGGCGACCCGCTATCTCTTCGGCTTCCAGCTGAACGGCAGCGACGAGCTCCTGGCCTTCACCCAGGTCTGGATCGTCATGCTGGGGCTGGTCGCCGTCACGGCGACGCGGCGGCACCTGGCCCTTGATCTGTTCGCCGGGATGGGGCCGCGCGTGACCGCGCTGCGCCGGCTGGCGATCGACCTCCTCTTCTGCATCGTCGCCGGCTGGGCGGCCTGGCACTCGTGGCAGTTCGTCGAGCGGATGGCGCAGTTCGGCTCGACAAGCATGGCGCTGGGCGTCCCGATGGCGATCCCGCACGCCGCGGTGACCGTGGGCCTCGCCCTGACGGCGGTGGTCGCAGCCGGACTGGCCCTGCGCGACCTGCGGCGTCTGGCCCGCCCGTTCGGGGACACGGGGCCGGACGGCGAGGGGGAGGGTGCGCCGTGACGCTGACCCTCGCCCTCCTCCCGGCCGGACTGCTGCTGCTCGGCGCGCCGATCGTCCTGGTGTTCCTGACCGCCGCGGCGGCGGCGATCGCCCTCGTGCTGCCCGTGCCGGGGATCGTGGTCCAGCAGACGCTGTTCGGCACGCTTTCCACCTACGCGTTGCTGGCGGTACCGTTCTTCCTGTTCGCCGGGGAACTGATGCGCCGCGGCGGGATCGCCGACCGGCTGGTCGAGTTTGTCCAGGCCGCGGTCGGCCGAGTGCCGGGAAGCGGAGGCCTGACCGTGCTCGGCAGCGGCACCATCCTCGGCGCCATCTCGGGCTCCAGCCCCGCCACGGTGGCGGTGATCGGCAAGGCGCTCTACCCCTCGCTGGTCCGCACCCAGTGGAAGCCGCGGGCAGCGGCCGGACTGATCGCCTCCAGCGCGTCGATCGCGATCGTGATCCCGCCGTCGATCGCCATGATCCTCTATGGCGCGGCGGCGCAGGCCTCGATCGCCAAGCTGTTTGTCGCCGGCGTCCTGCCCGGCCTCTTCATCGCCGCGCTGATGGCGGTGGTCGTCGTGGCGATGGCGGTGTTCCGCGGCTGGGGCGAGGTGGCCACGTTCTCCTGGCCGCGGCTGGGCCGGGCCTTCGTGGCCGCGATTGGCCCGCTCGGCATGCCGGTCTTCGTTTTGGGCGGCGTCGGTTTCGGCTGGTTCTCGCCGACCGAGGCCGGCGGTTTCGCCTGCGTCTATGCGCTGGTGCTGGGTCTCCTGATCGACCGAAGCCTGAATTGGCAGACGGTGCTCGACGCGGCGGCCGAGGCGGCGATTCTGTCGGCCCAGGTGCTGGTGATCGTCGCGGCCGCCGGCCTCTACGCCTACCTGCTGACGACTCTCCAGGTGCCGCAGGCGATCACTGGCTGGGTCGGCGGACTGGCGCTGCCGGCGTGGGGCCTGCTGCTGTCGATCAACGCCCTGCTGCTGGGGATCGGCTGCCTGCTGGACCCGACCTCCGCCATCCTGGTGCTGACCCCGCTGCTGGTGCCGCTGGTGACCGCCCTGGGCGTCGACCCGATCCATTTCGGGATCATCATGACGGTCAACCTGTCGATCGGCATGTTCACGCCGCCGTTCGGACTGAACGTGTTCGTCGCGCAGTCGGTTCTGGATCTGCCGCTTAAAGAGATCTTCGCCGGTGTGCTGCCCTTCGCCCTGATCCAGATCGCCGCGCTGGCGGTGATCACCTACTGGCCCCCGCTGTCGCTCGCGCTGCCGAGCATGATGTGACGACGCGAACCAAAGGAACCGAGCCGATGAGGACCTGCCCCGACGATCGCCCCCGCCGCCGCCTCGGCCGCACCGCTTGCGCCCTCGCCGCGCTGGCGATGACCGCCGCGGTCGCCGCGCCCGCCGCAGCGCAGACGACGATGAAGCTGGCGAGCGCCACCATCAACGATGTCCAGCACGAGTGGCAGAAGGTGTTCGCCGACGAGCTGGCGGAGCGCGTCGGCGATGCCGTGACGACCGAGATATACCCCGCCAGCCAGCTGGGGCCGATCCCGCAGATGGCCGAGGGCGTGGCGTTCGGCACGATCGAATCCTTCGTCTCGCCGACCTCGTTCCTGACGCCGCTGGACCCGCGGTTCCAGATCTTCGACGTGCCCGGCCTGTTCCAGAGCCCGGAGGAGGTGCGCGCGGTGATCCACGACCCCGAGTACCGCGACCACCTGGAGACCCTGTTCCTCGACCGCGGCATTCGGGTGATCGGCGCGATCTACAACAGCCCCGTGCTGGCGCTGACGATGGATCCGGTGGAGACCGTCGACGGCTTCGACGGGTTGAAGATCCGGACCTTCGCCTCGCCGCTTCAGATGGAGCCGATGCGGGCGCTCGGCGCCACGCCGGTGCCGCTCGCGCTCAGCGAAGTGGTGCCGCAGCTCCAGGCCGGCGGCATCGACGGCATGCTTGCGGGCATGCCGATCCTGGTGGCGTTCAAGTACTATGACATCACCAGGAACGTGACCGATCTCGAGTTCTCGCACATCGTGTCGCTGAACATCGTCAACGAGGACTGGTTCCAGTCGCAGACTCCCGAGGTGCAGGAGGCGATCCGCGCCGCCGGTCGCGCCGCCGAGGAGGCCGTGTTCGACTGGGGCGTCGAGAATGTCGAGCGGACCAACGCGGCGTGGCTGGAGAACGGCGGCATGGTCTACGAACTGCCGCCCGAGCAGCATGCGGAGATGCTCGACCGGTTCCGCGAGATCGGGGCGGAGATCGTCGGCGAGAACCCGGCGGTTGCGGCCGAATACGACAGGCTGATTTCGGTTCTGGAGGAAAACGCGCAATGATGCCGGCGACCTGCCGTCCGTCATCCCCCGCCGCCCTGGGCCTGCCGGACCTGCCGGCAGGCCAGCGGCCCGTCGTCGGCGCCGCCGCGGCAGGTCAGGGAGATCGCGTCGCCGTCGGCGGCGTGGCGCGGCAGGGGGATCAGGCTGCGGGTTCGCCAGGTCGCGTCGGCGGCGCCGCACCACAGGCTTTCAACCGGCATCCGGTCGCCCGCCCGGTTGATCAGGAAGACGGTACCGCTCTCCGGCTCCGCCCACAGCGTCGCCTCGACGGCGCTGCCGGCCGAGGCGGTGCCGACCTCGGCCGAGAACCAGTGGGCGATTGCCGCCCGGCAGCCGATCGCCTCGGCGCCGTCGTTCACCACGGTCAGCGGCACCGCGACCAGTCGTCCGTCTCCGGTCTCCGCCGCGGCGGCGGTTCCGGTCAGGGCCAGCATCGCGGCAATCCGCCAGGTCGAACAGCGAAGCATGACAAAATTCCCCCTCCGGCGGTGTCTTACGGCATGGCCGATCCTAACAGACCTACAATGACCTGAAAGGAAAACCTGCTCTTTCTCTTGAACACTGCGAAAACAATGCGACGGTTCGTCAGCATATGCCTGGCGACATCTGACCGAGAACAGGAGGCGCGAACCATGATGAACCAGTTTCTGCGGACTACCGCCGTCGCCGCGCTGGCAGCGGCGGCCTTCACCGTCCCGGCCCAGGCGGCCGATGTGGAAAGCATCGCCATCCTGGTGCCGGAGCAGGGCACCGACTACGGCTGGAACCAGCAGGGCGTCGACGCGGCCCGCGCGGCCGGCGAGGCGACCGGCGTCGAGGTCATCGCGGCCGAGGGGCTGGGCTATGGCGACGTGCGCCCGACCCTGCGCGAACTGGCCGCCGAGGGCGTCGATCTGATGATCGCTCACGCGTCCGGCTACAACACCTCCGCGCCCGAGATCGCGGAAGAGACCGGCGTGCCGGTGGCGATCGTCGACCGGCCCGATGCCCTGGAGCAGGGGCTGATCGCGGACTACACCCTCTCCGGCCACGAAGGCGCCTATCTCGCCGGCCGGATGGCGGCGATGATGACCCGGACCGGCACGGTCGGCATCGTCGTCTCCGGCGAGCCGCCGTCCTGGAACAGCCAGTCCGCCGGCTTCGCCCAGGGGGTCAAGGACGAGAACCCGGACGTGGCGATCCGCTACGCCGTGATCGGCCCGGCGGCCTATTCCGACGCGGCGGGCGGCAAGCGCGTGACCGAGTCGGTGATCGCGGCCGGCGCCGACATCATCTTCGGCCAGGGCAACGGGTCGAGCTTCGGCATGATCCAGGCGGTCGAGACCACGCCGGCCACCGACGGCGGCGACGTGCTGTTCATCGACGTGATCGGCGACAAGTCCGAACTCGATACCGGTCACCTGCTGACCTCGGTCCTGTGGGACATGACGCCGGTCTACACCGCGATGATCGAGGACCTGCGCGACGACACCTTCGGCACCGAGAGCTATGCCATCTCGCTGGCCGACGACAGCGTGCGGCTGCTTGAGACGCCGCAGATCCCGGAGGACGTCTGGTCGGAGATCATGGACCTGCGCGAGCAGGTGGTCTCCGGCGAGATCGAGGTCGAGGCGGTGTTCGAGGCGACCGAAGTCCGGTCGATGATGACCGACGTCGCCGCCGGCGAATGAGCGCGGGCGGACGCGGCGGCAAGGCCCGCCGCGTCCGCCTCCCGCGGGTCGTCCCGCGCCCCATCCGACGGCCGAGGCCTCGTGACTGACAGCATTGCCCACCGCGACCCGGACGCCGCCGGGGCGGCCGTGCCGATCGTCGAGATGTCGGCGATCACCAAGCGGTTCCCCGGCATCGTCGCCAACGACCGCATCGACCTGGCGCTTCGGCCGGGCGAGGTGCACGTGCTGCTCGGCGAGAACGGCGCCGGCAAGTCGACCCTGATCGCCATTCTCTCGGGCCTCCAGCGCCCGGACGAGGGGGAGATCCGGATCGACGGCCAACCGCAGGTCATCGGCTCGCCGCGCCACGCGATCGAACTCGGCATCAGCACCGTCTACCAGGCGGTGATGCTGGCGCCGACCTTGACCGTGGCCGAAAACCTGGCCCTCGGCGCGCCCTGGTGGCGACGGCCGCACCGGCGCGAGATCGCGGCGCGCCTGGAGGAAATGGCCGGCGCCTTCGGCCTGACGATTCATCCCGACGCCCGCACCGGGGACCTGTCGCTGGGCGAACAGCAGCAGGTCGAGATTGTCCGCGCCCTGATGCGCGGCAGCCGAGTGCTGATCCTCGACGAGGCGACCTCGATGCTGACGCCGCGTGGCGTGGCGGAGCTGGGCCAGTTGATGCGCAGCCTCGTGGCGCGCGGCATCGCGATCGTCTTCATCTCCCACAAGCTCAAGGAAGCGCTCGATTTTGGCGACCGCATCTCGGTCCTGCGGCTGGGCCGCAAGGTCGGCGAGATCGGGCCGGAGCGCCTGCGCCAATTGGACCACGACGCCGCGATGGCGGAGGTGGTGGGCCTGATGTTCGGCCAGGACGAGGCGGCCGGGACCGGCGAGGGCGAGACGCCGCGGGCCCGCCGGGCACCGCCGGCAGAGCCGCCGGTCCTGGAGGTCCGCGGCCTGTCGGTGGCAGGCCAGGGCGCGGCCGCGGTGCGCGACGTCGACCTGACCGTGGCGCCGGGCGAGATCCTCGGCATCGCCGGCATCGACGGCAACGGCCAGAAGCAGCTGGCCGAGGCGATCGCCGGCCAGCGGCCGATCGCCGCGGGGACGATCCTCCTGGACGGCGAGCCGGTCGAGCGCCTGGACGTCGGTGCCCGTCGGAGCCGAGGGCTGCGCTACGTCACCGACGACCGACATGCGGAGGGCACGATCGGCGCCTTTCCGGTGGCGACCAACCTGGTGCTCAAGCAGATCGGCGATGCGCCGTTCTGGCGGCGAGGCGTCGAGCGCCCGAGTGCGATCCGCCGCCACGCCGGTGACCTGGTCGACCGGTTCGACGTGCGCACCCCCGGCGTCGACACGCCGGTCGGGCGGCTTTCCGGCGGCAACATCCAGAAGGTGCTCCTGGCCCGCGAACTCTCCGGACTGGCGCGCGTGGTGATCCACAACAAGCCGACCTACGGCCTCGACGTCCAGAACATTCGCGCGTCGCGCCAGCGAATCCGCGAGGCGGCGGAGGCAGGTGTCGCCACCATCCTGATCTCGACCGACCTGGAGGAACTGTTGGAACTCTGCGACCGCATCGCCGTGATGACCGGCGGGCGGATCGCCGGCGCCGTTCCGAACGGCCCCGACGCCCGCGACCGGATCGGCCGCCTGATGATCGGAGAGGCCGCATGACGGCGGGCGAGGCGACCGGGCCGATGGACGCCGCGCCGGCCGGTCGCGGCCGCGGTGCCGTCCAGAGCCTGCTGCTGACGACGGTCGCGCCGGTGGTGGCGGCGCTCGTCGTGTCCGGCGGGATCCTGCTGCTGGGGGGGGTCGACCCGCTGGCCTACTACGCCTTCGTGGTCCGCCGGGGCCTGCTCTCCTGGCTGGGGCTGGAGGCGACGCTGACCCGGATGGCGCCGCTTCTGTTCCTCGCCGCCGGGCTGATCGTCGCGTTCCGCGCCGGGATCTGGAACCTGGGGGTGGACGGGCAGTTCATCCTGGGCGCCGTCTTTGTCGGCGCGGCCGCACCGGTCCTGGCCGGGTCGCTGCCGGGCCCGGTGATGCTGGCGCTGTGCTTCGTCCTGGCGGCGGCGGCGGGGGCCGTGTGGTCGCTGGTGCCTGCGCTGCTGCGCGCCTACCGGGGCGTCAACGAAATCATAACCACGCTTATGATGAGCTTTCTGGGCGTGTCGCTCGCCAACGTGCTGGTCAAGCTCCTGTTCCTGGACCCCGGGACGACGGTGCCGCAGACCCGTACGCTGCCGGTCGACGACCGCCTGCCCCGGCTGTTCGAGACGACGATCAGCAGCGGCCTGCTGCTGGGTCTGGTCGCGATCCTGGTCGTCCACCTGATGATGACCCGGACCGCCTTCGGCCTGCGGCTGCGGGTGGTCGGCGCCAATCCGCGCGCCGCGATCCATGCCGGATTGCCCGTGCCGCTGCTGACTGTCGCCGTCTTCGCGATCTCGGGCGGACTCGCCGGCCTGGCGGGGGCGGTCGAGATCCTCGGCGTGCAGGGCAATGTCCGCGCCGACTGGAACCCCGCCTACGGCCTGCTGGTCATCCCGCTGGTGTTCCTGGCGCGGCTGCACGGCGGAGCGTCGATCGCGTTTGTCTTCCTGTTTTCCGTGCTGTCGATCGGCGGCGAGAGCGCGGCCCGGCGCATGGGCGTGCCGCATTTCTTCACCCTGGTGGTCGTCGCGATCACCCTGATCGCGCTGGCGCTGGCCGAGTGGCTGGATCACCGCCGGCGCGTCGCGACCAAGGCCTGACGCCATGGAAGGTTTGTTCACTCCGGTCTTCCTGACCTCGCTGGTCGCCGGTGCGGTGACCGCGGGCATCCCGCTGCTGCTGGCCGGGCTGGGCGAGCAGGTGTCGGAGAAGGCCGGCGTCCTCAACATCGGCATCGAGGGCATGATGCTGATGGGGGCCTATACCGGCTTTCTCGCCGCGTTCCTGACCGGATCGGTGTGGCTGGGCTTCGCCGGAGGGCTTGCCGGGGGGATGGCGGTGGCCGCGCTGATGGCCCTGTTCTGCGTCCGCCTGGGACTCAACCAGATCGTGATCGGCATCGCCCTGACGCTGGGCGTCGAAGGGCTGACGGCGATCCTGCACCACTTCCAGTTCTCGCGGACCTACCCGCGGCTGCCGGCGGTCGAGAAGCTGGCGATCCCGGGTCTCGCGGACATCCCGGTGCTGGGTCCGGCGATCTTTGTCCGCCACCCGCTGGTCTTTCTCGCCGTCGCGATGGTGGTGGTGCTGGCCCTGGTCTACCGGCACAGCAATCTCGGCCTGGCACTCCAGGCCGCCGGGGACAAGCCGGCCGCGCTGGACGCCGCCGGCGGCAGCGTCCATGCGACCCGGGCGGTCGCAGTGCTGTTTACCGGCGGCATGGCGGGCATCGGCGGCGCATACATGGCGAATGTCGGGGCGGGCCTGTTCATCCCGTTCATGACCGGCGGTGCCGGCTTCATCGGGATCGTGCTGGCCATGCTGGCGCGCGGACGGCCGGTCTGGGTGCTGGTCGGCGCCCTGATCTTCGGCGCCAGCCTCGCACTGACGACGGCGCTGCAGGTCGGCGGCATCGACATCCCGACCGACGTGATCCAGATGCTGCCCTTCGCGGCAGTGATGATCGTGCTGGTGCTGTTCGGCGGCCGGGCCAGCCTGCCGGCCGCGCTCGGCCAGCCCTATGTCCGGGGGGCGCGCTAGGCCGGACCACCACAAGAGTTCGAGCGAACAGGAGGGGATTCATGACCCAGACAAAAGTCTATCTGCTGGACGGCGGCACGCTCGTCCTCGACGGATTTCACGTCTACTGGAACAAGGGGCCGGGGGGCGAGGTTCGATTTCCGGTCTATTCGGTGCTGGTGGAGCATGCGGAAGGCCGGTTCCTGATCGACACCGGCTACGACTACGACCACGTGATGAAGGTCCTGCCGTTCGAGAAGCCGGAGCAGCGGCCGGACCAGACGATCCCCGGGGCACTGAAGAAGCTTGGCCTGGAGCCGAAGGACATCGACGTGGTGTGCAATTCGCATTTCCACTTCGATCATTGCGGTGGCAACAAGTACTTCCCGCACGCCAAGAAGATCTGCCACAAGGACGAGATCGCCCAGGCCATCGCACCGGAGCCGTTCGAGGTGCTGGGCTATTCCGACCTCAGCTTCTCCGCCGCGGCGGCGGAGGCGCGCGGCATGACCGACCAACTGATGGAAGGCACGACCGAGGCCAACTCCACCTTCGAGGGGGTCGAAGGCGACATCGAGCTGGCCAAGGGCGTGAAGCTCCTGTTCACGCCGGGGCATTCGCTGGGACACTACAGCCTGCTGGTCGAATTCGGCCACCGGCGGCCGATGCTGTTCACCATCGACGCGGCCTATACGGAAAAGAGCCTCGACAGCCTGTGCCAGGCGTCGTTCCACATCGATCCTCGCGCCGGCGTTCAGTCGATGCGGCGGATGAAGGAACTCGCCGACAAGCACGATGCCGACCTGATGTTCTCCCACGATATGGAGAACTTCCTGACCTACAAGACCGGCACCGAGTTTTACGGCTGACCGCTCGCGCGTCGAAAGGAATACGACGAATGCTTTATTCAACGGGACGGCCGCCGGCATTCACCTTGTCGGCCGGGCCGGTCGACGCCTATCCGGACGTGCTGCGCGGGCTCGCCCGCACGGTGCTCTACGATTTCGATCCAGCCTTCCAGCAGCACTACGAAGCGGTGGCGCGCAAGGCCGGCACGGCGCTCGGCGCCGAGGCGCCGGGCACCATCCTGCACGGTGAGCCGGTCTTGGGTCTTGAGGCGGCGGCGGCGTCGCTGATTGCCCGGGACGACGTCGTGCTGAATCTCGCCAGCGGCGTCTACGGCAAAGGCTTCGGCTATTGGGCCGCGCGCTACGCCAAGGAGGTGGTGGAGGTCGAGGTCCCCTATGACGACGCAATCACGCCGGAGCAGGTCGAACGGGCCTTCGCCGAGCGGCCGGACATCAAGGTCGTCTCGCTTTGCCATCACGACACCCCCTCCGGCACGGTCAATCCCGCCGAGGCGATCGGCGCGGTGGTGGCGAAGCACGGCGGCTATCTGATTGTCGATGCGGTGTCTTCATGGGGCGGCATGCCGATATCGCCGGCCTCCTGCCACGCCGACATCTTCGTCACCGGCCCGAACAAGTGCCTGGGCGGCACGCCGGGCCTGACCCTGCTGGCGGTCAGCGACCGCGCCTGGGAAAAGATGGCGGCCAACCCGGAGGCACCGCGGGCCTCAATGCTGTCGATCCTCGACTGGCAGGAGGCCTGGCGTGCCGATCGGCCGTTCCCGTTCACGCCGTCGGTGTCCGAGGTCAACGGCATGGACGCCGCGCTCGACCTCTACCTGGCCGAAGGGCCGGAGGCGGTCTGGCACCGTCACGCGCTGACCGCCGCCGCCTGCCGGGCCGGGGTGAAGGCGATGGGGCTCGACCTCTGGCCGGTGCGGGAAGAGATCGCCTCCCCGACCGCGACGACCGTGCGCGTCCCCGACGGCCTGAAGGACGAGGACATCCGCGCTGCGGCGCGCGGACGCTACGGCGTCACCTTCTCCTCCGGTCGGGGGGAGACGATGGGCAAGCTGGTCCGGATCGGTCACATGGGCCCGACCGCCCAGCCGATGCATGCGGTAATCGCGGTCGCGGCCCTGGGCGGCGCCATCGCGGCCTGTGGCCGCAAGGTCGATACGGGGGCGGGGGTCTCCGCTGCGCTGGCCGTGATCGACGCGGCGCAGGACTGACCGCCGGACAATCCGAAACGCGAGGGGACGAGAAGTATGACGGGGAAGCTGGAAGGCCGGACCGCGGTGGTTACCGGTGCGGCGCAGGGCATCGGCAAGGCGATCGCCGAAAAGCTGGCCGCCGAGGGCGCGCGGGTCGTGGTCAGCGACATCAACGAAGCCGGTGCCCAGGCGGTGGCGTCGGCCCTGCCGAACGGCGCCTTCGCCGTCACCTGCGACGTCTCCGATCCGGCGCAGGTGACGGCGCTGTTCGATCGGGTCGAACAGGAGGGCGGTGCGGACATCCTGGTCAACAATGCGGCGATCGTGCCGTTCATCGCCTGGGATGACGTGGATCTCGACCACTGGCAGAAGATCATGGCCGTCAACTTGACGGGCGTCTTCCTCACGATCCGTGCCGCCTCCGACCGGATGCGCCAGGCGGGACGCAAGGGCTCGATCGTCAACATATGCTCGAATACCGTCTTCGCTGGCACACCGAACATGGCCGCCTATGTCGCCGCGAAGGGCGGCGTGCTGGGCTTCACCCGCGCGATGGCGACGGAACTGGGCAAGCACGGCATCCGGGTCAATGCGGTGACTCCCGGCCTGACCGCCTCCGACGGCGTGATGGCGAGTCCGCATAAGGAAGCGTTCGGGTTCGTCGAGATGCTGCAGGCGCTGCCCGGGCAGGGCATGCCGGAGGACATTGCCCCGGCGGTCGCCTTCCTGGCCTCCGAAGAGGCCCACTGGATCACCGGCCAGACGCTCAACGTCGACGCCGGCATGGTCCGCTGGTGACGCGAGGGGCTGCGGCCGAGCCGTCAGCCCCGCCCCACGGCTGACGACACGTTTCTTTGTCGACGGCCCGTCGGCGCGGTCTTTTTCGCGCTGACGGGGCCGATCTATTGTGCTTCCGCCTTTCCGGTGGCCTGCGCGCATGCCGTATGGGGTGTTGACCTATGCCGTATGACGTATCGGGCTCGACGCAAATTGAAACCCAACTATTGCGTCCTGAACATTGCTAACAGACCGTTAAAGTGAAGAATAGGAACGGCGGATCGACAAGGCCTCGACAGAAGGCCGCGTGACAGCGCAGGCATTCCGCATCGTCGACGCCCAGACGATCACAAGCCGGCTTGGCCGGCGCCCATCGCCAAGGACCGATGATGAGTGAGCAGGATCAAGATGGTCGGGCCGTCCAGGATGCGGAGCGGGCCCGACTCGATGAAGGGCTCTGTGCCCTCGGCTTTCCCGCCGGCGGTGGCCGGCGTGGCGGAGGATTCCGCCTGAAGGCCGCTGTCCGCGAAGCCCGCACGGACCGTTCTTTCGACTTCGGGGAGGAATGGCAGCGCTATCGTGAGGAGGCCGACCGGCCAGACCCCGCCGAGCCCCCGCCGCGACGCAGCGCGTCGACCCGCGAAAACGAGCCGAGGTTGCTGTCGTTCACGCCGCGGACCTCGGCACAGTCGGCGCAGGCCGAACCCGCCGTTCAGCCGGAGGCCCCGGCACCGGTCGTCGACGATCGCGGCATTTCCAGTCTGCTCGGCTATCTGGAGCGGCGCGACGAGCGGATCTTCGGGTTGATCGAGCGGCTGGCTCTCGGAACCGCGCCGGCGCTGCCGGCTCCCGAGCCGGCGCGCCAGCCGACCGCCCAGGCCCGTGCCGAGCACTCGGCCTCGCCCGACCCCCATGACCTCGCCGACCGGCTGAGCCGGATCGAGGCGGCGCTGGCCGCCCTGGTGCCGGCCGCCGTTCCCGATCCCGAACCGGAGCCCGCGGGCGGCGACGACTGAACCGCCCCTCGCCCGACGCCGGCCGACCGCCGGCCCGTCAGGAGACCGTGCCATGACCGCAAGTTCCACCGGCGGCGCCCCGCGCCGCCGCACCGCTCGAGCATTGTCCATCGCAGGCGCGCTTGCCGGTGCTGCCGTTCTCGCTGCCTGCCAGACCACGTCGCCGACCCTCTCCGGCACTCACGAGTGGCGCAGCCTGCCGCCCGGTCAACTCGCCGCACAGGGTCCCGATGGGCCGTTCGACGGGGTCGAGGGGCGGGAGCGGCGCACCTCGCTGGAGATCTATCAGCAGATGGCGCTGGCCAATGAGACGACGGTGCCCGGTCAGAACGAGATCGTGGTGATGGCCGACGTCGCGAGCTTCTGGGCAACCCGGCAGGGCGTGCCCCGGCTGGGCGACTACAGTTTCACGGCACCGGAAATCAGCCGCATGATCTCCGAGGCTTTCGAGGGCGCGTCGGACATCCGCGACCCCGCCTTGCGCCGCAACGACTACGGCCCGTTCTATGTCGTCGAGGCCTACTATCCCGGCCGCGCCAACTGCGTCCTCGCCTGGCAGGTTCTCGACAATCGCGAAGGCGACTATCCCTTCGGCGCCAAGCGCGTCACCACCCGCTACCGCAAGTGCGACCCGTCGAAATCGACCGCCGAGCTGCTGGCCGATTTCCAGGGCCTGCGCCTGACCCTCTGACGCCGCTCCCGGCCGACCGAGTCCCCCGAAAGGCAGCCTCCCCATCATGACCGCCGAAACCGAAAGCTTCGCCGCCGGGCGCGTCACGCGCCTGCCGCCCCTCCGTCCCCGGACGCACGGCAGCCGCCTCGGCCTCCTCGCCGTGCCGCTTTGGCTGGCCCTGTTCGCCGGGGTGATCGCCTTTGCCGCCCAGGACGTGGGGCTGACCGCGCAGTACATGATCGGGGCGGCCGCGCTGGTCGCGCTCGCCGCCCTGCATGTCTTCAAGCCGGCCGGGCTGTGGCGGGTGATCCTGATCTCGGTCGTGGTCTTCGTGTCGATCCGCTACATCACCTGGCGGACGCTCAACACGATCCCGCCGGTCGACAGCTCGGGTTTCGTGCCGGGCCTGCTTCTCTACCTCGCCGAGCTGCAGGGCTTCTTCGTGCTGCTGCTGGGCGTCTTCGTCAACATCCGGCCTCGCCGGTCGACAGCCGCGCCGCGCCCGTCGAGCGACGACGCCTGGCCGACCGTCGACATCTTCGTGCCGTCGTACAACGAGGACCCGGACCTGCTTCGGGTCACCCTGACCGCCGCGATGCAGATCGACTATCCATCCGACCGGATGACGGTCCATCTGCTCGACGACGGCGGCACCGAAGACAAGTGCAACCACGTCGATCCGCGGATCGCCCAGGCCGCGGAGGAGCGGCGCGAGATCCTGATGGCGCTCTGCGAGCGGCTGGGCGTGACCTATCGCACGCGGGCGCACAACGTCCACGCCAAGGCCGGCAACATCAACGCGGCGCTCCCCGACACCGACGGCGAACTGGTGCTGATCCTGGACGCCGACCATGTGCCGACCCAGGACATCCTCAAGAACACCGTCGGTCATTTCCTCGATCGCCCGGACCTGTTCCTGGTCCAGACCCCGCACTTCTTCCACACGCCGGACCCGGTGGAGCGCAACCTCGGCACCTTCGACCGGATGCCGAGCGAGCAGGAAATGTTCTACGGCGCGATCCAGAAGGGGCTGGACAGCTGGAACGGCTCGTTCTTCTGCGGTTCGGCGGCGCTGCTGCGGCGCGACGCCCTGCTGCAGATCGGCGGCATCGCCACGACCTCGATCACCGAGGACGCCGAGACGGCCCTGGAACTGCACGCCCGCGGCTATTCCAGCCTCTATGTCGACCGGCCGATGGTCGCCGGGCTGGCGCCCGACACGGTGGAAGCCTTCGTCGTCCAGCGGATCCGCTGGGCCCAGGGCATGGCGCAGATCCTGCTGCTGAAGAACCCGCTGTTCAAGCGCGGCCTGGGCCTGGCCCAGCGTCTCTGCTACCTGAACAGCGCGACCTTCTGGCTGTTCCCGTTCTCCCGGCTGGTGTTCCTGATCGCACCGCTGTTCTACCTCCTGTTCGGGCTGAAGATCTTCGAGGCGTCGCTCGACGAGTTCACCGCCTTCGTGGTCTTTCATGTCGTCTGCTCGCTGATGCTGTCGAACTGGCTGTTCGGCCGCAGCCGCTGGCCCTTCGTCTCCGACCTCTACGAGCTGGTGCAGTCGCCGTTCACCTTCGGCGCCCTGGCGAGCGTGGTGCGCAACCCGAGGAAGCCGCAGTTCCGGGTGACGCCGAAGAACGTGACGGTCGAGCGCGACTTCGTTCCGGGGGTCGGCAAGCCGTTCTTCGCGATCCTCGCGGTGCTGGTGGCCGCTGCCGCGATCGGCATCTGGCGCTGGTTCGACATGCCGTTCGAGCGCGAGCATCTGACCATCGTCATGGTCTGGAACCTGATCAACCTGGTGCTGGCGATCGCCGCCGCCGGCGCGATGTACGAGCGCTCCGGCAAGCCGGTCGGCGGTTGGGTCAAGCGGCTGAAGCCGGTCAACGTGCTGGGCTATCAGACGGCCGGCCGCGGCAACCTGGTTCAGGTGGGCCTGGACGGCGCGCGGCTGCGGCTCGGCCACGAGCAGGCGGCGGCGCTCGACCTCGACGATGGCCGGGTGATCGTGCAGATGGCGGTGCCGGGCCGGACGGACCTTCGCCTGTTCCCGGCGCTGATCCAGGGCCGCACGGTCGATCGCGACACGGTGACGGTCGACCTCACCTGGGTGCCGCAGAACGAGGAGGAGGATCGCGACCTGATCGCCGTGGTGTTCGGCGACAGTCAGGCGTGGGTCGACTTCCAGGCGGGACGGATCCGGCAGCGGACGATCCTCGGTGGCCTGCTCTACCTGTTCGGCAGCGGCTTCGCCCGGGTCGCCGACCTCGCCTTCGGCCGCCGTCCGGCGACCGGTACCGAAATCCGGCCGGTCTGGAACCGGCAGGATGCCTGACGCGCGCATTCTTGCCAAGGGAACCGAGACCATGACGACATCGACCTCGACCCCCACGGCGCGCGCGGTTCTGGCCGCCGCCGCCACCGCCATCGCGCTCGCCCTGGCTGCGCCGGCCGTGGCACAGACGGTGGCGCCGTTCGATCCGCCGCTGCCGCCGCCGCGGCTGACGCCCGAGGACATCGCCGAGGCGCAGGCCGCTGCGGCAGCCGAAGCGCAGGCCGCGCGTCGCGCCGCCGAGGCGGAGCAGCTCGCGCTGCTGGACGGTCTGCCGCTGGCCCCGGCCGGGGCTTCGGCAGGCGCCGGGGCCGCCGGCGATCCGGCCGCATCGGCCGCCGTTCTTGACGCCGTCGCGCCGGCCGCCGGTCCGACCGCCGACATGTCCGTGGCCGGCGGACAGGCTGCCCCGTCCCCGGCCGCAGCCGCACCGGCGCGTACCACGCTGCGCGCCTTGCCGCTCGGCGCGCTCCGCCGCTCGGCGAACGGCCTCACCTTGAACGGCCGGCAGGGCCGCCTCGACCTGTCGCTGCCGATTGCCGACGGTACCCGGCTCGACGACGCGACCGTGCGCCTGGCATGGCGCAGTGCCGCCGAATTGGCGGCCGAACGGTCCCGCATGTGGCTTTACGTCAATGGCGAGCCGGTGGCCGAGCTGCCGATGGGTGCCGGCGAGGAGATGACCGCGGAGATCGGCCTGCCGGTCGAAATGCTGTCGGCCGGAGCCAATCGCCTGACCTTCGTCGCGCATCAGGAGCATGTCGCCGGCTGCGAGCCGGAGGCGCTGGCCCGGCTCTGGACCCAGATCGACGCGACCAACTCCTACCTCGTGGTCGAAGGAGCGCCCGGGCGGGCGCAGGCGACACTGGCCGCGTTCGACGACGCGGCCGGGCCGCTCGGCGCGTCGTCGCTGCCCGTGCGGATCGCGGTCGCGGGGGCGGCGGAGGATCCGGCCCGCCTGCGCATCGGGGCGCTGATCGCCGCCGGACTGGCGCTGCGCGGCGACGAGCGGCCGGTGCGGATCGAGCCGATCGAGCTCGGCGCCATCGGTCATGGTGGCGCATCGCCGGGACCGATCGCGGCTTCCGGCGGGCCGGTGGTCACGGTCGGCGCGGTGACGGTCGCCGCCGGAACCGTGGAGGCGCTGACGCCGGTGCTTGGGGACGCCTTGACCGCGGTGAACGGTCCCTGGCTGGGGCTGCACCAGGCGGCAGGGGCGGACGGCGGCACCGTTTTGGTCGTCAGCGGCCGGACCCCTGATGAGGTCGCCACGGCTGCCGCGGCGCTCGCCAACCCGGCCTGGGCCATGCCCGACGCCCCGTCGGCGCGGATCGCCAACCTGCCGCCGGTGCCGCGCGCGGGCGCCGGAGCCGCCGCCAGGCCCGGCACCACCGTGAGGTTCGGCGATCTCGATCTCGCGATCCGCAACGCGGAGGGTTCGGCCGAGCGGACAGAGGTCCGTTTCGACCTGCCGCCCGAGGTGTTCGTCGCCGACAACCGCAAGGCCCGCATCCGGCTCAGCTTCGCCTATGGCGACGGCCTGTCGCGGGACAGCCTGCTGAACGTGGTGGTCAACGGCGCCTATGTCGGGGCGGTGCCGCTCGGCGATGCCGACGGCGCCGTTGTCGAGCGGCTGCCGATCACCTTTCCCGCTCATCATCTCCGGCCCGGCCGCAATGTCGTCCAGTTCGAGCCGGTGACGGGGGCCGCCGACGCACTCGGCTGCGCCTGGCGGCCGGTCGATACCGCGCGGGTCGACGTGTTCCCCGAAAGCGAAATCGATCTGCCGGAGATGGCCCACGCCGCCCGTCTGCCGGACCTGGCCCTGGCCGCCACGTCGGGCTACCCCTTCATTCGGCCCGACGGCTCGGTGGCGCGGATCACCCCGGCCTCGACCGATCCCGACACGGTGGCGGCGCTGTGGACCCTGGTTGCGCAGATCGCCCAGGTCACCGGCACCCCGGCCGTGGCGGGATCGGTCGGCGTGGCGCGGCCGGACGTGCCGGGCCACGTGATCCTGGTCGGCCGTGGCGAAGCGCTCGCCCCGGAGTGGCTCGCCGGGGCGCCAAGCGAGGTGCGCAGCGTTCTCAGCCGCACCGGCGGCGGGGCACGCCCGGCGGTGCCGGGTGCCCCGGCCGCGCCCGCGCCGCTGGCGCCGCCCGCGCTGGACGACGGCACGGCCGCCCGCGCTCCGGCCGCACCGGGCGGGGAAGAGGCCGGCCGGCCGGTCCTTGCCTCGCTGCTCTCGGGCGAGTCGCTGGGCGCGATGTCCGGCGCCATTCTCCCCTCGCTCCTGCGCGCCGGGGAGCTGGTGGAGGAGGGCTTCGCCGCCGCGCAGTTCTGGCGGGGCGACGACGGCGTCACCCGGGCCGGCGCGCCAATTCACGATGCCTGGGTTGCCGCCTTCCCGCGACCCGACGGCACCGGCACGGTGACCGTCCTGGCGGCCGAGGGCGGCCCCCAGCTGCGGCGCGCGGCCCACGAACTGGTGGCGCCGGAATTGTGGGGAAGCCTGGACGGCGACTTCGCCAGCTGGCGCGTCGGCGCCGGCGGTCTCGCCACGGCGCGGGTTGCGGATCCGCTGTTCGTGGCGGACGATCTGACGGGCTGGGGCCAGCGGCTGCTGTTCGTCAACTCGGTGATGGCCGAGCGGCCGGGCCTGTGGTTCCTGTTCAGCCTCGGCATGCTGGTCGGCTTCGGCGCGATCACCTCCGCCGCGCTCGGTTTGCGCGACCGGCGGACGGGTCACTGAGACGGCAAGGGGGAGAACGCTCCCATGGCGATGCCCGATGCATTGCAGCGCCCGCCGGGCGGCCCGCGCCTCGGTCGGCGCCGGCTGCTCGGCCTCGGCGCCGCGCTTCCCGCCGCGTTCTTCACCGGCCGGGTGCCGGCCGCGCTGACCGAGGGGCTGTGGATGTCGGAATGGCTGATGTACCGCAGCCTGTTCGTCAGCGACGGCCGCGTGGTGGATACCGGCAATGGCGGGATCAGCCACAGCGAAGGCCAGGGCTACGGCATGCTGCTCGCCGAAGCCTTCGACGACCGGCCCACCTTCGAGGCGATCTGGACGTGGACGCAGGAAGCCCTGGGCGGCGTCCGCGGCGATGGTCTGCTCGCCTGGAAGTGGGAGCCGGAGGAGGGTCGGATCACTGACCCGAATGCCGCCAGCGACGGCGACCTGCTGGTTGCCTGGGCGCTCCTGCGCGGAGCGTCGCGCTGGGGCGAGCCCGGATGGCGGTCCGAGGCGGTCGATCTGCTGACGGCCCTGGAACGCTCGGTGGTGGTGCCCCACCGCCTGGGACCGATGCTGCTGCCGGGTCCGGTGGGATTCGACGGAGGCGCCGAGCCTGTGGTCAATCCGTCCTACTGGGTGTTTCCCGCGCTGTCCGCGGCGCTGGCGGAGACCGGCCGGCGGGTCTGGGGCGACCTGATCGACAGCGGTCTCTCCCTCTGCCGGGAGGCCCGCTTTGGCGCCTTCGACCTGACCGCCGACTGGGTGCTGCTGTCGGACCCGCTGCAGCCGGCACCGGGGTTCGAGCCGGTGTTCGGATTCAACGCGGTGCGCGTGCCGCTGTATCTGGCCTGGGGCCGCACGATCCCCGCCGTCGCGGCCGAGGTCGACGACCAACTCGCGCCGTACCGCGACTTTTGGGCTGGCTTCGACGGCCGTCCGGCGATCCCGGCGGTCGTCAACGTCGAAACCGGCACTTTCTCAGACTACGCCCTGTCGTCCGGCGGCCGGGCTGTTGCCGTCGCCACCCGCTTCGCCGGCCGGTCCGAACACGCGCTGGCGATGATGCCGCGGGTCTCGCCGGCCGACGACTACTATGCCGCCACGCTTCTGCTGCTGGCCAAGCTCGCCCTTCTGGAGGCTTCCGAGATATGACCCGAGCCATCCTTCGTTCCCGTCTGCTGGCCGGCACGACCGGCCTCCTCGCCGCCGTTGCCCTGCTGCCCACCGCGGAGGCGCAGGATACAGGACGCGGCCTCCATGACGGCGTGACGGTGACCGTCACGCGAACGCCCGGCACGGGTGTCGCGGTCGCGGCGCCGGGCGTTCCGGAGGCAGTGGTCGACGAATCCGCGCTGCGCTTCTATGCGGCGCGCTACGACTACGAGAAGGTCGACGCGGAAATCCGCCGGCTCCAGGAGATCGACCCCAACTGGCAGGTCCCGGCCGATCTGTTCTCGCCGCAGGCGGCCGGCGCCATCGCCGCTCCGCCGGTCGACGAGCGCCCGCTCTGGGCGCTGTTCAATGCCGGCGACATTGCCGGCGTCGAGCGGGAGATCGCCGTGCTGCGCCAGCTCCATCCGGGGTGGCAGCCGCCGGACGAACTGGTCGCCCTGATCGAGGAACAGGAGATCGACCGGCGCATGACGGTCGCGACCGCGGCCGGCGACTCCGCCGCCGTGCTGGCGGTCTTCGCCGAGCGGCCGGACGGGTTCTCCTGTCGCCGTGTCGACTGGCTCTGGGCCCTGGCCGACGCCCATTTCGCAGAAGGCCGAGAGGCGGCGGCGTACGAAGTCTACCGGCGCATCCTGGCCACCTGCGAGGACGCGGGGCACCGCCTGTCGACGCTGCAGAAGGCCTTGGCCAACCGCGTCGACGACCGACTGCCTGAGCTGTTCGCCATGGAGGAAGGCCAGCCGCGAACGGCCGAACAGCAGGCCCGGTGGGAGCAGATCGTCGTCGACTGGCAGGGCGGCGGCGACGGTGGCACCGACGGTCGGCTGGGCATGGCGCTCGCCGCCCTGGCAGAGGGCGATACGGCCGAGCTCGACTGGATCGAGGCGACCGCGCGGGAGCGGCGCGACGCCAATGCAGCGCAGGTCCTGGGCTGGCACTGGTACGACACCGGCGCCCATTCCCGGGCCGCGGACTGGTTTGAGACGTCCATGTCCTGGGCGCCGTCGGCCGAGGCGGCGGAGGGGCTCGCCTACGCCTACCAGCGCCTGGGCCGGCGCTCGGAGGCCATTGCGATCGCGCGGGAGTGGCGCGACCGGCGGCCGCAGCTGGCCGCGCTGGTCCCCCGCCCCGGCAGCAGCGGTGGTGGCGGCGGCGGCGCGTCCTCCGGCTCGGCCGCGGTCGCCCAGTTCGAAGGCCGCAATTTCGGCGCCGTGCTGTCGCTGACCGAGAATACCGAAGACGCCGGGCTCCTGGTGCTACGGGGTTGGTCGTTCTACAACCTGGGCCGCAAGGCGGAGGCGGCGCAGGCCTTCGAGGCCGCCCTGACGGGGGCCACCGGGTCGGCGCTCGGCGACGCGGCCTACGGCCTCGCGCGCACCCTGGTCGATCGCGGTCTGCACCAGCAGGCGCGGGCGATGGTCGACCGCTACGACATGGATCGTGGCAAGGAAGTCGAGTTGATGAACGCCATCCTCGAAGGCCGCGCCCGCGACGCCTTCGACCGCGGCGACTACATCCAGGTGCTGTCGATCGTCCGGACCGCCGACGTCACCAACGAGTCGGCGCAGAGCCTGGCCTTTCTCGAGGCCTGGAGCCTCTACCACATGGGCCGCTACGAGGCTTCCCGCGATCGGTTCCGCCAGCTCTACCAGATGTTCGCGACGGCGGAGGCGATGGAAGGATTGCAGCTGGCCGAAGCGCGTCTGCGGCCGAACTATTAAGCGGGAGGGGCAGGCCGGCGCGTCGCCGGCCTGCCCCTCCGCCGATGCATCCCGCCCGAGGGCAGGCCTCCCGTCGGTCCGGAACGGCCCGCTGCTGCGGCGACCATCACGCCTTGCGGACGGCCTGGCCGCTGGCGGCGAGGCGCGCAAGGGCGGCGTCGGCAACGAGGCTGTGCCGAGTGGGGGAGCCGTCCGACGGATCGTCCGGCTTTTGCCAGGTCGACCGCTGGTAGCCTCCCGCGCCGTCGAGCCATCGCAAGGCCTCCGTGCAGTCGATCAGCCCGTCGCGCGCGCTCAGATAGCCGTTGCGGATTGCGTTGCTCAGTGAGGGCGGATCGATCCTGAGCGCACAGGCGAGCCCGTCGACCTCGACGATCGACCGGTGATCGATCGCCCAGCGGACCAGGGCAGCCTGAATGATGACGCATAGCGGTTTCAGGGGAGGGGTATCCTGGAGTCGGTCCAGGGCGGACCGCGCCATACCCAGGAGGTCCGCGAGCGCCTCCCGACGTTCGACCGGCGTCGTGCCGGACAGCGATACGCCATAGCGCTCATAGGCGAGTAGAGCGACGAGCGGGTGCTCTGCTGCCGGGTTGGGGCGCGACGGCCGGATGTCGTCCGCAAGAGGGGAAAGGGAACAGTGCGGTTTCGATTCCCGCCCTGCGACGGTTCCGAATCCCGCAGCTCCCGATAGCGTTGCCGCCGCTTCGGGGCACAGTGTCGTCAGGAGATCGCAATACTCCCTCGCGGCGAGGGCGAGCTTTTCGTCAGATGCTGCGAGATCCACCAGCTCCGCGTGGCTTCTTTCGTAGTCTATCGAAAGCATCTTCGTCTCCCGATATATGAGTGTTTGGAAGGAGAAATCTTCAGGAGATGCGATCGGTCAGGTTTACTGGGCCCAGGTGTGCACAGTCCGGCAGAATCATCTTTTGCACTTGATCGTAAAGGTCGCTGGCCTTTTGAAGCGGCACCCCTGCCTTCTGCCGATCCCAGGCTTCGACGGCATTTTGGTCGGTCCATACGGTGATCGTGACGATCCAGTCGGGGCGATCCTTCGGCACCGATGTCAGTCGCATCAGGAGGCCGTCGCACTGTGCGATCCTCTCGGAATTGGTGTCGATCCGCGTCCGGGCGGCCGCCATCATGCCAGGCTTGACCTTGTGTTCGACGACGACCGCCAGCATGGCGCTGCCTCCCAATCGGCCTCAGAGATCCAGGACCAGGCGCGGCGACCGTGCCCGGGAAACGCAGAGCATCATGATGCCCTGGGCCCGGAGGTCGGCGTCGCCGGGGACGATGCTGTCGCGATGATCGGGGTCGCCGGCCAGCACGCGGGTGGCGCATGTGCCGCATGTGCCCTCCTCGCAGGAGGACTCGCAGTCGATCCCGGCCTCACGAAGGGCTTCCAGGACGCTCTGGCCGGAAGCGACGGGGAGGATTTCCCCGGTCGAGGCGATCTCGACCTCGAAGGCGTCGCCGCCCGCCGCGTCTCCCGGAGCCGGCCCGAACCATTCGAAATGGACGTGGTCGTCCGGCCAGTGCCTGGTTCCGGCCGCGACGGCCTGCATCATCGGCGTCGGTCCGCAACAGTAGAGATGCGTTTCCGGCGCGGGCGAGGCCAGCCAGGCAGACAGATCGAGCAGGCGCTCGTTGGCCTCGCCGGAATGGTGCAGGTGGCAGCGATCCCGCCAGGCTCCCGTCGCCTCGTCCCGGAACGCCGTCAGTTCGGGGGTTCGCGTGGCGTAGACCAGACGCCAGGGCAGGCCCAGCGTTTCGGCACGCGCAATCATCGACCGGATCGGCGTGATACCGATGCCTCCGGCGATGAACAGCAGCGACCCGGCGTTCTCCTGCAGGCCGAAGAAGTTCTTGGGCCGGCTCGTCCGCAGGACGGTGCCCGGCCCGATGTCGCGATGCATGACGAGGGAACCGCCCCGGGAGTTTGGCGCGGCATGCACGGCGATGACATAGCGGTGACGTTCCCACGGGGCATTGCAGAGCGAATACTGCCGCTCCAGCCCGTTCGGAAGGTGGACCGTGACATGGCTTCCCGCCGTGAACGGCGGCAGCAGGGCCCCGTCGCCAGCCGCGAGCTCGAAGGCCGCGATGCCTTCCGCCAGAGGGGTGACGGCCCTGACGGTAAGATCCAGATCCGGTGTGTCTGCCATGGACCGCCGATCTTGCTGCTTGGTTGTTATAATAATATATGATATCGAGGAAAGGCCGGTCAACACAAAGGCCGGGCCCACGCGACAGCGAGGCATTCGATGAACAGCATGTTGCCGGGGCTTTTCCTCGGCGGGACGATGCAGCCGTCGGAGGGAGCCGAGGGACTTCCGGTCGTCGACCCGGCCACCGGCCGCGAGACGGGCGCCATCCGACGCAACGGGGCCCCGGAGATCGACCTCGCCGTCCAATCGGCGGAGCGGCGGTTCCGCGATCCGGCCTGGCGGCGCCTGCCGTCGGCCGAGCGGGGGCGGATGCTGATGCGGCTGGCCGCCCTGATCCTCGAGGAACGGGACGCGCTCGCCCGGCTGGAGGCGTCCGACGTCGGCAAGCCACTCTCCCAGGCCAGGGCCGACATCACAACGGCGGCCCGCTACTTCGAATACTATGGCGGGATGGTCGACAAGGTGCTCGGGTCGGTCATTCCGGTGCGGTGGGGAGCCCTCGACCTCGCCGTCCGGGAGCCCCATGGCGTCTGCGCCCAGATTGTTCCCTGGAACTTCCCGCTTGCCATGGCGGCGCGCGGCATCGCGCCGGCCCTGGCCGCCGGCAACTGCGTCGTGGTCAAGCCCGCGGAGGACGCGTCGCTCAGCCTGCTGCGGCTGGGCGATCTCGCGATCGCCGCGGGGCTGCCGCCCGGCGCTCTGAACGTCGCGACCGGTCTGGGCGCGGAAGCGGGGGCGGCGCTCACCGCCCATCCGCTGGTCCGGCACATCACCTTCACCGGCTCGGTGGCGACCGGGCGACAGGTGATGCATGCCGCCGCCGAGCGGATTATTCCGGTCAACCTGGAACTGGGCGGCAAGTCGCCGGTGATCGTGTTCACCGATGCGGACCTCGACGCCGCGGTCGGGGGCGTGCTGCGCGGCTTCCTCGTCAATGCCGGCCAGACCTGCAACGCCTGCACCCGTCTCGTGGTGGAGCGGTCGATCCGGGCGGCCTTCGTGGAACGGCTGGCCGAAAGGCTTGACGCGATCCGGCTGGGCCACCCTCTCGACGACCCGGATGTCGGGCCGCTGGTATCGCGCCGCCAGTTCGAGCGGGTCCAGGGGCACCTGGATGCCGCTCGCGCAAGCTCGATCGAGGTGCGGCAATTCGGCCGGGTGGATGATCGGCAGGACCTGCAGGGCGGCTATTTCGTCCGGCCGACACTGCTCGACGGCGCCGGACCGGACGATCCCGCCTTCCGGGAGGAAATCTTCGGCCCATGCCTGACGGTCACGCCGTTCGACGACGAGGACGAGGCGGTCGGCCTCGCGAATGCGACCGACTATGGGCTGGTCGCCGCCGTCTGGACCCAGTCGCTGGCACGGGCGATGCGGCTGGTCCACGCGATCGAAGCGGGACAGGTGTATGTCAACGGCTTCGGTACCGGGGGAAGCGTGGAGGTCCCGTTCGGCGGCATGAAAAACAGCGGCATCGGGCGAGAAAAAGGCGTGGAGGGTTTCCTGAACTACACCCGGCAGAAGAGCGCGACACTCCACTTCGGTTGATAAGGGTTGAGATATCAACCGAGACCTGCCAGATGGCTCCCATAATGCCATCTGTGTGCAGTCCGGAGATATCAAGCCGTGGACAGCCTTCAAGGCGGCGCTGGCACACCGCTCTACAGCCGCATCTATTCGGTCCTGCTGGCGGGGATCGAGGCAGGGGAATTCCCGCCCGGCAGCCTGCTGCCGAGCGAGCAGAACCTGATCGATCGTTATGGTGTTTCCAGGATCACCGCGAAGCGGGCACTGGACGAGCTCGCCAGCGCCGGCTACGCGACGCGGGAACGGGGCAAGGGAACCCGGGTCAACTCGAAGGTGCGCGGCACGACGGTCAAGGGCTCCCTGTCGAGCCTGATCGAGAGCCAGCACGCCAACGGTCACCATGCGGTCGAGGTGATCATTTTCGAGTACGTGCCCGCACCGCCGGCCATTGCAGATGCCCTGGACCAGGCGTCCGGCGATCTCGTCCAGCATGTCGTGAGGGTCTGGCGGGTCGACGGGACGCCGTTCTCCTGCCTGGAGACCCATGTGCCGGCTGCGATCGGTGACCATTGGTCCCGTGCCGACATGCAGGGCAAGCCGATGGTGCAGTTGCTCGAGGATGCGGGCGTGGTGATCCGCCGATCGGAGCAGTCGATTCGGGCCACGCTGGCCGACGAACGGACGGCGTCGGTCCTGGACGTCGCCCCCGGACGCCCGCTGCTCGAGGTCGAGCGGGTCAACTACGATGCCGACGATCGGCCCGTGGAGTATCTCCGGGCGCTCTACCCTGAGGACCGCTACAGCTTCAGGATCACGTTGACGGGCGACGAGATCAGGCCAGGAGGCGGCTGACCGTCACGGCCGACCGCCCGGGGGAGGGTCATCCATGTTCTTCATCCCGGGCGATCACGGCCGGCACGGCCTGCGCCACAATCCGTTCAAGGCGATCGTGGCGCCGCGGCCCATCGCCTGGATCAGCACGATCGACGCCGAAGGCCGCCCGAACCTCGCACCCTTCAGCTTCTTCAACGCCGTGGCGGAGGATCCGCCCTGCGTCGTCCTGGGCATCTCCGGAACCCGGAAGCGGCACGACCAGCTGAAGGATACCGCGCACAACCTGCGCCAGGTGCCCGAGTTCGTCGTCAACTTCGCGAGCTGGCGGATGCGCGAGGCGGTCCACCAGTCGGGGGGCGACTTCCCTAGAGGAACCGACGAGTTCGCGGCGCTCGGGCTGGAGACGGCGCCGTCCGAGATCGTCCGCCCGCCGCGGATCGCGGCATCGCCGGCCCATCTGGAATGCGTCGTGGCGGAGATCGTCGCCCTACCGGCCCTCGCCGACGGGCGGCCGTCCCACCTCGTCCTGGGCCGGGTCGTCGGCCTCCATGTGGCTGAATCGGCCGTGCGCGAGGGGCGGTTCGACCTCGCTCTCGCACAGCCGCTCGCCCGGCTGGGCTACCGCGACTACGGAGCCCTGGGAGAGGTCGTCGAACTCGACTGAGCCCGCAGCACGGTCGCCTGCAGCCCGGGCCCTCCACCGACGCCCATGAGGGATCGCGCGGCACGGAGGCGGGCGCGACGGCGCACCCTCGACCCCAGCGGGCGCGATATCGCCGGCCCGTCAAGCCGCTCTTCCCCATCTCCCGACCCTTGACCTAGGTCAAATTTGGAATTGACGTCCGGGTTGGCCGTATGTTGATATAACAATATTGCTTAATTCGGTGCTTTTAGAATTTTAATGATTTTAGGGCGTTGACCGGCGTTAGATGACATGTTGTTATATCAAGCATGCCGCTGCGCCATCCGTAACCATCGAGGACAGGTCAATGCAGTATCACTACAACTCTGCCGACAATCATCTGGACTCCCGTTGGCTGCCGAAGAACCTGTTCCAGGAACGGCTGCCGGCCAAGCTGCGCGACAGCGGCCCCAAAGTGGTCGAGACCGCGGAGGGCAGCCGTTGGGAGTGGGAGGGCAAGATCCGCGGCGACGCCGCCGACGGCTCGAGCAATGCCAGGATGCTGGAGCACTATTTCCCCGGCAATGTCCCGCCTTCCGGTTCCCTGCCGCCTGCAGATCCCGCCCTGATCCTCAAGCACATGGACCTTGCGGGGATCCACTCCGGCGTCTTCTACGGCGATACCCGCAAGTGGGGGATCGACGACCTTGAGCTTCGCCTCGCCGTCTATCGCACCTACAACGACTTCGTGATGGAGCTCAACTCCCACAATCCGAACCGGATCGTGGTCCTGCCCAACCTGCCGACCTTCGCCCCCGAAGAATGCCCGGCCGAACTCGACCGGATGATCAAGAAGGGGGCCAAGGCCGTCGAGTTCGGCGTCTTCGACGTGGGCGAGCCGCTGTTCGAGGCGACCTGGGATGGGGTGTGGTCGCGCGCGGCTGAAGCCGGCGTCGTCGTCTGTTCGCACATCGGCGACCGGGCCGGGGTCGCCTACCCGCCGAACGTCCGCGGCTCGCAGCTGGCCCACTACGCCACCGCCCCCTTCTCGATCGCCAAGCAGATCGCGCAATACGTCTTCTGCGGGGCGTTCGAGCGCAATCCGACGCTCAAGGTGTCCGTGGCGGAGTGCCGGATCGGCTGGTTGCCGTTCCTGATCACCTGGATGGACCGGCAGATCACGGAACGCAAGCCCGACCCGACGTCGCCGCTGAGCATGCTGCCGAGCGAGTACGTTCGCCGCAACATGACCTTCACCTTCGAGGAGGACTACGTCGGGGCGCGCATGATCCCGGAAGAGTGGGCCCACCTCAAGGATACCGTGGTCTGGGGCTCCGACTATCCGCACGAACAGGGAACCTGGCCGGACCCGAGCGCGGCCATCGACATCATGTTCGAGGGCATCGACAGCGGCCTGAAGCGCGAAATCCTGTTCGACCGGACTGCCCGCGTCTTCGACCTCGAGGTTGGAAACTACGGGCCGGCCTGAACCTGCGGCAGATGGAAGGGAGGCCGGAAATGGTCGTCGTCCTCGTTCACCACTACTGCAAGCCTGGGACGCTCGAACAGGCGATCCGACGGCTTGATGCGAACGGCGAACGGATGGCGACGTTTCCGGGCTTCCTCTTCCGGCAGCGGCTCAGTTGCGAGGAGCAGCCGCTGCGGCTTTCGACCGTCACGGCATGGGACGAGGCGAAGGACTACGAGCATTGGCTCGCGGTCCGCCGATCCGGCGATCCCGGCCCGGCCTTCGCAGGAGAGAGCCCGTACGAGCGGACGGTGACCGAACTTTGCACCGTCGACCGCGTGCACGAGCCGCTGCCGGACTGACGCGCCGCGGCACGCCGCGCGCCCTGTGCCGCGGATTAGTCGGCTTCGTCCGCTCGGCGAAGCCCAAAGGGGAGGGGGGAATGGTGTTGATCCGGGAGAACGGGGCATCCCGCATCCGTATTGCTCGACCACGTCGAAGGCGCCGCTGAGACGCGGGCTGCCAAGCCTTCCTGGTTCGACAAAGGGATGCGCCGATGTCCACCGATGCCCACTACGCCCGCGAAGTCCTGGTTGCCGACGAGCGCGGTCGCCCCGTTCCGGCGGTGATCCGGTTCGGGCCCTACCTCTTCGTTTCGGGATCCGACGGATACCGCGACCCGGCGGACGAGCAGATCAAGCCGGAGCTGGCCAACGAGGCCGTCGCGCAGTGCCGGAATGCCTATGGCCGGGTCCGGCAGCGCCTCGAGCGCGCCGGCTATTCCGGCGACTGCGCGGTCTGGATCGAGAACTTCACCAGCGGACAGCACTGGCGGCTGGAGCGGATGGCCCTGTGGCCCGAGTATTTCGGCGAGGAAGGCCATGGCCAGGCAGTCAGCTTCGGTGCCCAGACGCGGCTGAACGGGATCAACATGCTGACGGCGTCGGTCCTGGCCGTCGATCCGGCGCACGCACGGCACGTCATCGTCAAGCAGCCGGCCCGGGGTCGGGCGTCGCGGATCACGCGGGTCGGCGACCTGATCTTCGTGATCGGCGTCCGCGGCCACAAGAATCCGGAGACCGGGGAGCCTTCCCCCGAGGAATGCCCCGGCGCGTTCGAGGCGCAGGCCGCCAACTGCATCCGGGCACTGGCCGCCCACCTGGACAAGGATGGGCGCGGCCTGGACAACTTCCTGAGGATCGACTGCGCCCTGCGCGGCGAGCGGTTCGTCGCCGGTGCGGAGGCCGCGCTCCGCCAGCCGTTCGACGGGCGCCTGCCGTTCGCGCTGCAGGCGTTCGGGACGATCCTGGGGGGCCGGACCGAACAGGAGATCGGCGGCGTCGCAATCGCCGACCCGGCCGAGCGGCGGATCCAATGGGATCCGGCGGACGCGACGCGGGCGGAAAGCACCTCGGGTGCCGGCCTGGTGTTCCTGCGCGGCATGTCCGGCATGAGGGACGAGCAGGACGGTCGTCTCCTGCACCGCCTGGTCGGGGACCTCAAGGGCCAGGTGCGCCAGGTTCTGGAGAACATCGACCGTGCCCTGGAGCGGGCGGGCACCGACCGGTCCCGGCTGCTGCGGTTCGACGTGGTTCTGCGCGACATCTATGACGAGGACGCGGTGATCGGTCATCTGGCGGCCGAACTTGGCGGCTCGATGCCCGTTGCGACGGTGATCGGCGGCGAGCCGCGCAACGGTGCCGAACTGGAGGTCACGGCGATCGCGGGAGGTGGAGCGTGACCGACCTTCAACCCGTTGCCGTCTCAATCGACGGAAAGAGCCTGGCGCGAGCCATCCGCGATCTCGGCGCGACCCACATCCTGTGCGTGCCGGACACGAACCTTCGTACGGCGATCGCCCATCTTCAGGCCGACTACGGCGACCGATTCATCCTGACCTGTACCGAGGACGAGGCCGTCGGCGTCAATGCCGGCCTGCACATGACCGGCTGGCGCCCGGCCATGGTGATCCAGAACAACGGCCTGTTCGCCATGGTCAATACGCTGAAGGCGATCTCTCTCGACGCCCAGGTGCCGACCTTCCTCGTGATCGGGCAGTACGGGCGCGATCCCGCCCTGCCGGTCGAGCAGAACCGGCTGCGCTCGGTCCGCCTGTTGGAGCCCACGCTCGCCACCTGGGGCGTCCCCTTCGCCCGGATCGACACGCCGCAGGATACGGCCCGCCTGCGCGGCCTGTGGGACGTCGCGCAGACGACGAGTGGCCCCGCGGCCGCCATCGTCGGCGCGGCCACGGGCTGAGGGAGGATCGGCATGGAAAAGCTGCAAGCCATCGACGTGCTGGCCCGGCATCGGGCCGACGCCATCACCGTGGCCACGATGCAGGCCGCTGCACCGTGGAAGGACAGGGGACAGACCGCGGACTCGCATCTCCACGTCGATGCCTCCGGCTGCATGGGCAGCGCCTCCAGCATCGGCCTGGGGCTTGCCATCGGCGCGCCGGACCGGCGCGTCATCGTGCTCGACGGCGACGGAAGCCTGCTGATGCAACTGGGGTCCCTCGTCACGATCGGCGCCCGCGCTCCGAGCAACTTCTATCATGTCGTCTTCAGCAATGGTCTCTACGAGAGTTCCGGCAACCAGGCCGTCCCCGGCCAGGGACGGTTCGACTTCACGGCGCTTGCGGTCGCGTCGGGGTATCGCGAGGCGCACCGCTTCGAGACGGCCGAGGACCTCGACGGGGCCCTGCCCGACCTCCTCAGCCGCGAGGGGCCGATCCTGATCGACCTCGCGATCGCCCGGGACGACCGTCCCCCCCGATGGCCGGGTGTCTCGATGGCAGGCCAGGTCAAGGCCCTGAAGGAAAGGTTCGGTTCGCAATGAGCGCCTCGACCCGCAAGTCCATGCGCAGCGGGCCGACGGGCCTGATGCGCGCGCTCCGGCCGGCGGCCGGGGAAGCGGGCGACCTCGCCCCCTCTAGTGCCCCGGCCCCGCGTCCGGCAACCGCGGATGCACTGCTGTCTCTGCGCAACCTCCGCAAGACCTTCGGGGCCTTCGTCGCCGTCGAGAACACCACGCTCGATCTGGCAAGGGGGGAAATCCTGACGCTGCTGGGGCCCAGCGGCTGCGGCAAGACCACGACGCTCAGGATGGCCGTCGGGCTTGAGCGGGCAACTGGGGGCGAGATCCACTTCAACGGCCGTCCCGTCGACGCACCCGAGCGGCGGATCTTCGTCCCGCCCGAGAAGCGCGACATGGGCATGGTGTTCCAGTCCTATGCGATCTGGCCGCACATGAACGTGCACGAGAACGTCGCCTATCCGCTCCGGGTGCGGCGGCGGCCGGCCGAGGAGATCCGCCGGGAGGTCGAGCGCGTCCTCGACCTCGTCGGGCTGTCCGGCTTCGGAAACCGGCCGGCGACCCGGCTGTCGGGCGGACAGCAGCAGCGGGTCGCGGTCGCCCGAGGGCTGATCTTCGGTCCGGATCTCCTGATGATGGACGAGCCGTTCAGCAACCTCGACGCAAAGCTTCGCGACCAGATGCGCACCGAGGTCAAGCTGCTGCAACGGCGGCTCGGCATCTCGATCCTGTTCGTGACCCACGACCAGGCGGAGGCCCTGTCGCTCTCCGACCAGGTCGCGGTGATGTCCGAGGGCCGGGTCGAGCAGGTCGGCGCGCCCTTCGAGCTCTACAACCATCCGGGCACCGCGATCGTCCGGGACTTCCTGGGCCGGAACCTCCTGATGGAGGCGACCGTCGTCGGTCAGGGCGGCGACGGCAGCCTGATCCTCGAACTCGCGGGGGGTGCCCGGATCGAATCCTCCGGCAACTGCCATATCCGGACGCTGGGGGAGGGGTCGCCCTGCACCGTTTCGATCCGGCCGGAGCATGTGGGGGTCAGCGCCACTGCCCCGGCCCAGGGCCGGAACCTGCTGTCGGTTCGGATCGCGACGCTGCTGTTCCTCGGAGACCACTTCGAATCGAGCGTCATCCTGCCCGACGGCAAGCTCATCGACGTGCGCCTGCCGCCGCTCGAGACCTGGCAGGAGGGCCAGACCGTCAGCCTCGAGCTTCCGGCCCGGGCGGTCCATGTCTGGGACCGGGGGCCGACCGATGAGTGAGGTCGCCCTGAACCTGCCGGAACGGCGGCGCCTCCGATTGCCGACCCTGGGCCCGGTCGCCTACGTCCTGTTGTTCGCGGTGGTCGCCTTCTTCGTCGTCTATCCGGTGGTGACGCTGCTGTTCAACAGCTTCAAGCTCGGCGGGCTGGGACAGGAGACCGGAGTCGGCCTGGGCAACTGGCTCGCGGCGTTCCAGCACCAGCAGCTGCGGGACGCGATCTACTATACGCTGTCACTGAGCTTCACGCGCCAGGCCGTCTCGTTCGTGCTGGGGGTGGCGATCGCGTGGCTGGTCGCCCGGACCAACCTGCCGGGCCGCGGCTGGATCGAGGTGGGCTTCTGGATCGCCCTCTTCATGCCGGCGCTGCCGGTGACGATGTCCTGGCTGCTGCTGGCCGGGGGGCGGTCCGGGATCATCAATGCCTGGGCCATCAATCTTGGACTGACCGAGGGCACCCTCTTCGACATCTATTCCTACTGGGGGATCATCTGGGTCCACCTCGTCACCGCGACCTTGCCGGTCAAGGTGTTCCTCCTCGCGCCCGCGTTCCGGAACATGGATGCCGCGCTGGAGGAAAGTGCCCGGACCTGCGGCTCCGGCCTGATCGGGACGCTGATGCGCATCGTCGTCCCGATCATGATCCCGACCATCATCGTGGTGATGCTGCTGGGGCTGATCCGATCGATGCAGGCCTTCGAGGTGGAGCTGATCCTGGGCTCCAGGGCCGGCATCGAGGTCTACTCGACGATCATCTACCACGCGATGACGCAGGAGCCGCCGCTGCAGGGCGTCGCGAGCGTCATGTCGATCACCTTCCTGGTGCTGATCGTCCCCTTCGTCCTGCTTCAGCAGTGGTACACCGCCCGCAACACCCACGCCACGGTGGGCGGCAAGTTCAGCACCCGGATCCAGGACCTCGGCGCGTGGAAGTGGCCGATCTTCGCGGTGCTGGTGCTGCTGCTCCTGATCATGACCGTGCTGCCGGCCGTGATCCTGGTCATCGGCAGCTTCATGAAGCTGTTCGGACAGTTCAACCTGCCGAACCCGTGGACGACGCGGCATTGGGAGGCGGCGCTGACGCGCCACGATCTCCGCCAGTCGCTGATGAACACCCTGTACCTGGGTGCCGGATCGGCGCTGGTGGGCATGGCAATGTTTTCCGGGCTGGCCTATTTCGTCGCCCGGACCCGCTATGCCGGTCGCAGGACCCTCGACCTGTTCACCTGGCTTCCGACGGTGGTGCCGGGGATCGTGATCAGCCTGGCCTTCCTGCAGGTGTTCACCTCGACCGGCTTCCTCCGTCCGCTCTACGGCACGATGTGGGTCCTGATCATCGCGGTCGTGCTGGGCAGCATGACGGTAGGCGTGCAGATCGTGAAGGGCGCCCTCGGCCAGATCAACAACGAGCTTGAGGAGGCGTCCTGGATCAGCGGTGCCTCGCGGTTCTACACGTTCCGGCGGGTGATCCTGCCGCTGATCGCCCCGGCCGTGATCGTGGTCGGCCTGCAGGTCTTCGCCACGGCGGTCTCGGTCGTCGGCCTGGTCGCCCTGCTCGGCGTCGGCCGCACGCAGCCGCTGTCGATCCTCCAGCTCGTCTACATGGATTCCGGGCGCTTCGAGACCGCCACGATCATCGGGCTTCTCGTGCTCGTCATCACCATCATCGCCGCCCTACTGGCCCGCTTCATCGGCGACCGGGCCGGACTGCGGGGCCGATAGCGCGCCCGCCACCAACCAACCACGACTTCGGATCAACGAAGCACATCCAGGCTTTGCGACAACCACCGCTCTCAATCGAAAGGGGGAGACGATGCCTGTTACGCGAAATCTAATGACGGCCGGGGTCTTGGCCACGGGATTGTCACTTGCCGCTGCCGGCAATGCCGTGGCGCAGGACTGGCAGGCCGAGTGGGACGCGGTCCTCGAGGAAGCCAACGGCCAGGAACTGAACGTCGTCATCCAGCCCAACGAAGCGTTCGAGGCCGTCGTTCGGGAGTTCATGAACCGGTTCCCGGAGATCGACACGCAGGTTTCGATCATCCATCCCAGCCAGTTCGCGCCGCGCGTGGTGACCGAGCAGGAGGGCGGGGTCTTCGCCTGGGACGTCTGGTGGTCGACGGCGTCGAACATGAACAACGTCGTGCTGCCCGCCGACGGGCTGGAGCCGATCACCGACTACCTGATCCTGCCCGAGGTGGCGGACGAGTCCAATTGGCAGGACGCGGACTTCATCTATACGTCGGATCGGGGACCGTACGTCTTCGTCCACACTCACTTCCTGCAGAATCTCGGCCTCTACAACACCGACATGGTGCCCGGGGGCGAGCTGACCCTGGAAAACATCACCGATCCTTCGCTGGTCGGCAAGGTCGCGATCCGGGCTCCGTCGCGACCCCATGGCGGGACGATGATGCTGGCGCAGATCGCCAAGACGGCCGGATCCGACGTGCTTCAGACGCTGATGACCGACATGGAGCCGGTCTTCATCGACAACGACCAGCAGGTGACGATGTCGGTGATCAGCGGCGAGTTCGCGATCGGAATCGGCACGACCGAACAGATCTACGCCGAGTGCCGGATGGAGGGAGGCTGCCAGAACATCGAGATGTTCCCGGTTTCCTTCATGCACTCGCGCTCCGTTTCGGTGCTGAAGAACCCGCCGAATCCTGCCGCCGCCAAGGTCTTCGTGAACTGGATCCTCAGCCGTGAAGGGCAGGAGGTCTATGTGCAGGAGTGGGCCAGCCGCAACACGAGCGGTGCCTTCAGCAATCGGCGCGACGTCGAGGGCGATCCGACCCACGCCGGCTCCGTGCCCGACTTCAGCAATCTCGACCAGTACGTCGCCGTGTCGCTGGATTCCGGGACGGCCGACCTGAGGGCGGTCGTCGACCTCTACAACTCCGTCCGGGCCGAGTAGGGCCGGCGGCGACGGGGGCGGGCCGGACCTTCGCGGGACCGGCCCGCCCGCCGGTCGCACTTTCGAAACTCTCCGCACGGGAACGCCTTGCATGTCTCGACTGCTCGTCATCGGGGGAAGCGGCGTGATCGGCCACTTCGTGGTCCGGTCCCTGATCGGGCGCGGGCACCGGCCAGTCGTGCTGTCCGCGACCGGACGGACGACGTTCCTCTCCGACATACTCGACCGGATCGACCTGGTCGCGGGGGACATGACCGACCGGGCCGCCCTGTCCGAGTTGATCCGGGAACGGTCGATCGGTCGCATCGCCCATCTCGGCGCGATCCTCCACGACGCCTCCGAACGCGACCCGCCGGCCGCCGTTCGCCAGACCGTCGAAGGGATCGCCGGGCTGCTCGACGATGCCGCCCGGCTGGGAGTGGAGCGCGTCGTCTTCGCCAGCAGCAAGGCCGTCTACGGCCCGGTCGAGGGGGACCATGCCCACCCGACCTACGACCCGCTGCCGGAGGACTTCCCGCTGCGGCCCGCCTCGATGTACGGGATTACGAAGCTGTCCGCCGAGATGGTGGGGCGATGGTACGGTCGGAATCGCGGCATCGAGTTCGCCGCGGTCCGATTCGGATCGACCGTCGGTCCCGGCAAGCTGCTCCGGCACGGCAATACCAGTATACACAGCCGGATCATCGAATCCGCCATGGCGGGCAGGCCGGTCGACATTCCGCGGGGCGGCGACGCCGTCACGGACACCGTCTTCAACGGCGACATCGGCGACGGAATCGCGGCCTGCCTCATGGCCGATCGACTGGCGCATGACGCCTACAACCTTGCCACAGGGACCGGAATCACGCTCGGGCAGTTCGCCGATGCGGTCCGCGAGCGCTATCCGGGCGCCGACATCAGCATCGGTCCCGGCACGCAGTACCTGCGGCCGGATTCCGCGGGCCACTGCATCCTTTCGATCGACCGCGCCGCACGGGACTTCGGGTACCGCCCGTCGCCGGAGCCGCGCGCGATCGTTACGCGCTACCTGGAGATGATGGACACGCTCGGCCTGCGGTCCGCCTTCGAGGCTCCCGTGCAGGCCGCCGATCAGGGGGGATAGGACGTGCTTCAGGAAACGCCGATCCGCGAAGCCTTTGTCGACGTGAAGGGGATCAGGACCCGCTACCTGCAGGCCGGCACCACCGGCCCCACCGTCGTGCTGGTGCATGGCGGGCATTTCGGCCGTCAGGCCTCGGCGGACGATTGGGACGTGACCATCGAGCCGTTGTCCAGGACCGCCCGCGTCCTTGCGATCGACAAGATCGGTTCAGGGTTCACCGACAACCCGAAGACCGACGAAGACTACGTCATCAACGCGACGGTCCGTCATCTGATCGATTTCATCGAGGTGACCGGGCTCGGCCCCGTCCATCTGGTTGGGCATTCCCGTGGAGGCTACACGATCATCCGGACGGCGCTTGACCGGCCGGACCTCGTGCGCTCCCTCACCGTGGTCTCCAGCGCCACCCTGATGGCGCCGCCCAATCCGATCTACAAGCAGTGGGACAAGCTCTCGCGCGCGATCCGCGACCCGCGGGAGCGCAGCCGCTTCCTGACCGCCGCCAACTCCTATTCGCCCGATCACATCACCGATCGGCTGGTCGATGCCCACCTGGCGGCCCAGGACCTGCCCAAGACGCGGGAAGCGTCGGAGAAGCTTAGGGCCGGTCTCTGGGACAGGTTCCGCGACGACCTGGTCGAGGAGCAGGAAGCCACCAAGGCCCGCGTCCGGACCGGAGGACTTCCGGTCCCGACGCTCGTCGCCTGGGGATATGACGACCCGAGCGCGCGCTTCGACCCGGTCGGCAAGGCGGCGATAGACCTGCTGCTGCCGGCCGCACCCGTCGGCGATTGCCTGATCCTCAATCGAGCCGGTCACTACGTCTACCGCGAACGACCGGAACCCTTCGCCGCGACATTGGCGGACTTCACCGCCCGCCACGACGCCTGAGAATCCCCGAATCCCAGGAAGCCCAACGCCATGGATACTCTTGAAGCGGTCGCCAGCCGCGCCTCGGCAACCCGTCTGGGCGATCCGGGCCCGACGGCGGATGATCTCGAGACGATCATCGCCGCGGCGGCACGCGCTCCCGACCATGGCAGGCTGACGCCCTGGCGCTTCGTCGTCTTCGAAGGGGCAGGGCGCGAGAGGCTGGGCGAGTTCCTTGCCCGATCGCTGGCCCGGCGCGACCCCGACGCTGACGCGAAGGCGCTCGAGCGGGAGGCTGCCAAGGGGCTCCGGGCGCCGGTGGTCGTAGCGGTCGCCGCCGCGATCCAGGTCGGAAAGATCCCGGAGATTGAACAGGTCCTGGCGGTCGGTGCCGGCGTGCAGAACATGATCCTGGCTGCCCACGCCCTCGGCTACGGCACGATGTGGAAGACCGGCGCCCCGGCCTATGACCCCGAGTTCAAGGCAGACCTCGGGTTCTCCGAGGCGGACCACATCGTCGCCTTCGTCTATCTCGGAACCACCCTCGCCAGTCTCGGGCCTCGCAAGGTCGACGTCGACGCCCTGACCCGGAGAGGCTGATCCGATGGACGCGGAGGCAGACAAGGATCGAGAGGGGACAGGCCCGGGGAGGGCACGGCGGTATCGACCCGACGGCTTCCTCGTCTTCCTCGCCATGCTGGCCGTCGTCTCCGGCATCGCCTGCTGGTGGACAAAGGGGCCCGAGGTCTTCATGGCGACCCTGTGGCACGACCTGGCCCTGCTCGGCCGGCTGGTTCCCGTGGTCTCGCTGGGGCTCGTGATCGCCGGCTCGGTCCAGGTGTTCTCACAGGTCTGGCCGCTGTCAAAATGGCTCGGCGAAGGATCGGGGCTGCGAGGCGTCCTGATCGCGTGGCCCGCCGGCATCGTCACCCCCGGCGGCCCGTTCACATCCTTTCCGCTGGTTCTGGCGCTCCACAAGGCGGGCGCGGCGGTGGCCGTCACGGTCACCTACATCACTGCGTGGTCTGTGACCGGCCTGCACAGGCTGCTGGTCTGGGAACTGCCTTTCCTGGGCCCGGAATTCGTCGTTACCCGGTTCCTCGCCTCGCTGCCGCTCGCGATCCTGGCCGGCCTCCTCGCCCAAGCGATCGTCCGCCGCCTTCGGCTGAGGCCGGGGCCGGCGGCGGCGGGGCGGTCGCCATGACCGTTCTGGTCGTTCTGGGTCTGATGGCGGCGGCTTTCCTCGCCCTGTCGGTGCGAATTCGACCCGACGGACCGCGGCTCGCGCTGCGCTTTGCCGGGCAGCAGGCCATCCGTCTGGCGATCGCTCTCCCCCTGGCCCTCCTGGCGGCCGGTTTCATCGGCGCGATGATCCCCCAGGAACTAGTGGCCCAATGGCTTGGCCAGGCGTCGGGGTGGCGCGGGATCGCGCTCGCCTCCGTCCTCGGCGGCTTCGTTCCGGGCGGCCCCATGGTCTCCTACTCGATGGCGATCGTGATCCAGAAGGCCGGAGCGGGGACCCCGCAGATGGTCGCCTTCCTGACGGCGTGGTCGGTCTTCGCCCTTCACCGCGTGCTCACCTACGAAATGCCACTCATGGGGCCGCGATTCACAGCCGTGCGGTTCGCGGCGTCCCTGGTCCTGCCGCCCGTATCCGGCGGTATCGCCTATGTCATCACCGATACGGGATGGCTTCGAGGGCTTTAGACAAGGAACCCGATCATGACGATACGGAGTGGGCAGCCCACCGAACTCTGGCAGATGAGTGCCGCCGACCTGATGCGGGGCTATGCGGCGCGTGCCTTCTCACCTGTGGAGGTGGCGCAGACGATCCTCGAGAGGATCCACAGGCTCGATCCGTCCCTGCGGGCCTATCTGGCGCTCAACGAGGACGAGGCCATGGCGGCCGCGCGGCGGGCGGAGGCGGTGTGGCGCTCGCCGGGCGAGAAGCCGAGCCTCTGCGGCGTTCCGGTGTCGGTAAAGGACACCATCGAGATGGCCGGCCTGCCGACCACCTATGGGTCCCTCGCCTTCAAGGACAACCATCGGGACGACGCCGAACTCGTGCGCCGGCTGCGATCGGCGGGAGCGGTCCTGCTCGGCAAGACCAACACGCCCGAGTTCGCCCTCCACCCTCGTGTCAGCAACCGGCTGTCCGGGCCGGGCGCAAATCCCTGGAATCTCGAGCATACCTGCGGCGGTTCCTCCGGCGGGGCCGCAGCCGCGGTCGCGGCCGGACTCGGCCCGATCGCGATCGGAACGGACTCGGCCGGGTCGATCCGCCTGCCGGCAGCCTATAACGGGATTTTCGGCATCAAGCCGACCTTCCAGCGGATCCCCTCGGTCCAGGCGTGGCGCGCGTCGCCCGCGCGGTCGCACAACGGCCCGCTGACCCGCACGGTCCGGGACAGCGCCCTCCTGATGCGCGCGATCGCGGGTCCGGACCGGCGCGATCCGGACTCTCTGTTCAGCGAGCCCGTCGACTACCTCGCCTTCTCCGAGGGCAGCATCCGGGGGTGCCGGGTCGCGGTGAGCCCGGATTTCGGCCGCGGTCGGCCGCTGGAGCCCGAACTCGAGCGGTCCCTCGCGGAGGCGTCGGGCATCCTGGCATCCCTCGGCTGCGCCGTCGTCGAGTCCGATCCTCCCATCATGACCGAGGGCGACGAGATGGCGCCGGGGGTCTGGGCCTATTCCGGCGATCACTACGGCGCGGCGGAATCCCTCGTGCCGGGTTTCTGGGAGAAGCACAAGGACGACCTGACCGAGTACGCCTATCCGATCTACGACGCCGGTCGGACCGCGCTGGCCTGGCAGTACAGGAAGATCCTCCGCCGCAACCGTGCCTTCCACTACGAGATGAGGGCCTGGTTCGAAAACTTCGACTATCTTCTCAGTCCGGTGACGGGGGCCGCCCCGCCGATTCCCGTGGCGTTGGCGCGCGACGACCGCCGGGGCGTCTTCGGCTACCTCGCGCCGTTCAACCACGCCTACAACCCTGCCGCCTCGGTGCCGATGGGCTTCGACGACAACGGTCTTCCGATCGGCGTCCAGATCGTCGGGCGTCATGGCGACGATGTCGGTGTGCTTCGCGTGTGTGCCCTGATGGAGGGCGTGCGGCCCTGGGCCGACGTTTGGCCCGATGTCGGTCTTCAGGAACCGGCGTCTCCCGCCATCGATGCAGGGGCGTCGACGGAAGCGTCCCTGTCTTGACCGTGCGCTGCGGCGATCGCGGGGGCCGGGCGGTCGTTGACCTTCCCTAGTGAGACATCGGGGCGCCTCGCGGGTCGGTCGAGGCGGGTCAGGGATCGGAGATGTCGACCTCGACCCAGCCGTCCCTGACCCGTGTCGAGTACGTCTTCAACGGGGTCTGCGTCGGACCGCCGAGCACCTCGCCGGTCTTGATGTCGAATTCGGCCTGGTGGAGCGGGCACTCGATGATCGTTCCGTCGAGGTAGCCGTCGCACAGCCGTGCGTAGGAATGCGTGCAGATGTTCGACGTCGCGAAGTACGCGCCGTCGGTCCGGTAGACTGCGATGTCGACTCCGTCCACCGCGACGCCGCGCACCTCGTCGTCGCCGAGGTCGCCGATGGGAACGACCGCTTTCCAGGGCATTTCAACCTTCCATGCTTGATACGGCGTGCCGGAGCGGCGGTTCCGGGACCCATGCCTCAAGGCGTGGGCGCCCACCCGTATGCTTGACATCCCCGCCGCCAGCGGTGATGTTGTATACGATTATGCGATTTGAGTCGACCGCACAAGGGAGGCCCTCGTGACCCAGCAGACGATCAGCTGGCCTGCCAGCGACTTCACCCGCATTCCCTATGCGGTCTACCGCGATCCGGCCTTGTTCGACCGGGAGCAGGAGCGGATCTTCCGGGGGGAGACGTGGAGCTATCTCCTGCTCGAGGCCGAGATTCCCAATCCCGGCGATTTCCGGACGACCTATGTCGGCAACTCGCCGGTGATCGTGAATCGCGACGAAGAGGGGGCCATCCATGCCTTCGTCAATCGCTGTGCCCACCGCGGCGCCACGGTCCGTCGGGAAACGCACGGCAACGACTCGACCCATGTCTGCTGCTATCACCAGTGGTGCTACGACTATCGCGGCAACCTCATGGGCGTGCCCTTCATGCGAGGGGTCAAGGGCAAGGGCGGTCTGCCGCGCGATTTCGACAAGTCGCAGCATGGGTTGAGGAAACTCCGGGTCGAAAGCCGCTCGGGCGTCGTCTTCGGCACGTTTTCGGACACGGTCGAACCCCTTGCGGAGTACCTGGACGAGCTGATCGCGAACCACATCGACCGGACGTTCCACAAGCCGATCCGGATCCTCGGCTATCAGCGGCAGGAGGTGCACGGAAACTGGAAGCTCTATACGGACAACCTGCGCGATCCGAACCATGGCGGCCTGTTGCACATGTTCCAGATCACCTTCGGCATTGCGCGGCTGAGCCAGTGGGGCGGCGCCCGGATGGATCGCCGCCACCGGCACAACATCTCCTTCACGAAGCGCGGGACGGACGCCGACGACGGCGCGCAGTCCTACGGCGAGACGGCGCGGCGCGATTCCGGGCCGCAGCTCGAGGATCCGGCCCTGCTGGAGTACCGGCCGGAGTGGGAGGACGGCTTGTCCCTCTCGATCATGTCGGTCTTCCCCAATGCCGTCTTCCAGCAGATCGGCAATTCGCTCGCGACCCGGCAGATCCGGCCGCGCTCGGTCGACGAGTTCGAGATCTTCTGGACCTACTACGGCTTCGCCGACGACGACGAGAGCATGACGAAGCACCGTCTTCGGCAGGCCAATCTCGCCGGGCCCGCCGGACTCGTCTCCATGGAGGACGGGGAGGCGGTGGAGATCGTCCACCGCGCCATCGTCGGCGATGCCGACCGCCATTCCGTCGTCGAGTTCGGCAACTCCGCCGAGATCGTCGACCAGGATACGCTCGTCACGGAGGTGCCGATGCGCGGCTTCTGGTCCAACTACTATGACATGATGGGGTTCGGGGCCGGCGTTCCGGCGGGCGGGGAGGGCTGATCATGCAGGACGAGATGGTGGCGGACGCCGGCCTGCGGCCGGCCTTCGAGGCGCTCCTGATCGAATACGTCAGCCGGATTGACGAGGACCGGCTGGAGGACCTGATCGAGCTGTTCTGCGAGGATGCCTCCTATCGGATCATCCCACGAGAGAATGTCGAGCAGGACCTGCCCCTGACCCTGATGCTGTGCGAGAACAGGCGGATGCTGCGGGACAGGATCGTCTCGTTGCGTGAGGCCAACATTTACAATCTACACTACGATCGCCATCTTCTCAGCTGCGTCCGGCATCTTGGCGAGAAAGACGGGATCCATCACGTCGAAGCGGCGTTTGCCGTCTATCAGACCAGCACCGAGGGCGTCACCCGTCTGTTCAGCGTTGGGAAATACGTCGACCGCATCGTCCGTCGGGGGGACCGGTTCCTCTTTGCGGACAAGACCGTCGTGGTCGATACGGCCGCCGTCCCGACCCTGCTGGCCACACCGATCTGAATTCTAGAGCGTGCAATGCCAATCAACAGTGATGAGCGGACGATTTCGGCGCAGCAGCAGGCCTACCGCTACATTCGCGAGCGCATTCTCTCGGGCAACCTGCCGGGCGGTGCGCCGGTGAACGCCAGTACCATCGCGAAGGAGATCGGCGTCAGCCGCATTCCGGTCCGGGAAGCGCTGCGCGAGCTCGACGCCGAAGGCCTCATCCAGATCCGGCTCAACCGCAGCGCCGTCGTCACGCAACTGACCCCGTCCGAGGTCCGCGAGCTGTTCGAGATGCGAGCGGTCCTCGAAGCGCTGGCGACGCGGATCGCGCTGGAGCACCTCGACGACGATCACCGGGACGAACTCGAGATGCGACGTCGCCAGATGGACCGCGCGCGCGACGACGTGAAGCTCTGGACCGTCCGCCATCAGGCGTTTCACGATTTTCTCTGTGCCCAGAGCCAGAGGCCCCGGCTGGTCGCGGAGATCACGCATCTTCGCGAGGCCGTGCAGCCCTATCTGCTTCTCTACATCGGTGTCTACGGGACGACCGAAATGCCGGGGTTCGAGCACGAGACCCTCCTGAGCGCCATCGACTCCGGCAATCCCGGGCTCGTGGAGATTGCCGTGCGCAACCACATCATGAGTGCGGCCGAGGGCGTCATCACGTTCCTCGAACAGAGAATGCGCAAATCCCCCGAGGCGGCGTCCCCCGGTCGGCCCGAAGGTGCGGCGGCATCCGTCAAGAATCTGGAATCGGGGCACCTTGAGTACTGATTCCGCCAGCCATGGCGCCGCGTCGGACGATCCGGGCGCCGGGCCGCGCGTCGCGGTGGTGACGGGCGCCGGCTCGGGGATCGGGCGGGCATGCGCGGAGGCTCTGGCCCGCGACGGCTTCAAGGTGGTCGGTCTGGGGCGCCGGGAAGGTCCGCTGCGGGCGGCCGCGATCGAGCCTCGGGTGTGCGACGTTGCCGATGCCCGGCAGACCCACGCCGTCCTTGCCGCCCTCACTGAAGCCTTCGGCCGCATCGACGTCCTGGTCAACGCTGCCGGCCTGGTCCGTTCCGCCCGGTTCGGGGAGATGGCCGAGGACGACATCGACGCGCTGGTCTCGGTGAACCTCAGGGGCACCCTCAACACCATCCGCGCGGCGCTGCCCGGGCTGCGGCGCCACGGCGGTGTCATCGTCAACATCAGTTCGACGCTGGCCCAGAGACCGACCGCGGGTGCGGCGGTATACGCGGCGACGAAAGGGGCGGTCGACGCCCTGACCCGGGCCCTCGCGGTCGAGCTCGCCCCGGACGGCATCCGGGTCAACGCCGTCGCCCCCAGCCTCGTGCGCAGCGACATCTGGCTCTCCGCCGGCATGGACCAGGCCAGCTACGACGCCCTGCTCGCGGCCCGCGGCCGCGACTACCCTCTGGGCCGCGTCGGCGAGCCGTCCGACGTGGCGGCCCTGGTGGCGTTTCTCGCCTCGCCCCGTGCCGATTGGATGACCGGCGCCGTCGTCCCGGTGGACGGAGGCTCTTCCGTCGGGACCCGTCCCCGAACCTAGCCCGACGATCTTCGCCTCGGCCTCTTCTAGTGCCTTGACGTTCGGATCGTAGTGCGCATAATCGTATACGATTATGCAATAGATCAGAGGCGACGGTGGATCATCGACCTCGCATGACATTGCGGCAGGCCTCGATCGCCGGCGCGACGGCCGAGAGCGGGTCCGACGGACCGCAGTCGGGGGCAGCCGCCCTGGGCAGTCCCGGGGCGGAATGCATCCGTCTCGACGGGATCCGCAAGGTGTTTCCGGCCGATGCCGGCGGAGAACCCGTGATCGCCGTGGAGGCAACGGACATTGCCGTCCGGCGCGGCGAGTTCGTGACGATCGTGGGGCCGAGCGGCTGTGGCAAGAGCACCCTGCTCAACATCCTCGCCGGCCTGGAGTCGCCCACCGATGGCCACGTCCTGATCAACGGCAAGGAACACCGGGATCGCCGTCCGTTCTTCGGCTACATGTTCCAGAAGGATCTTCTGTTTCCCTGGCGCACGATCCGCGACAACGTCGCGGTCGGCCTGGAGATCCAGGGGCAGTCCCGGCGAGAGGCCCGGGAAAGGGCCACCGAGATTCTCGAACGCTTCGGCCTGATCCGTTTCGCCGACAAGTATCCGGCCCAGCTGTCCGGCGGGATGCGCCAGCGCGCGGCCTTGATGCGCACGCTCCTCTGCGACCGGGAATTCCTGCTGCTCGACGAACCGTTCGGCGCGCTCGACGCGCTGACGCGGTCGATCATGCAGGAGTGGCTGCTGGGCATCTGGGAATCGGACCACAGGACCATCGTCTTCATCACGCACGACATCGAGGAAGCGGTCTTCCTCTCCGACCGGGTCCTGCTGATGTCCGCGCATCCGGGGCACGTGAAGACGGAACTCGTCGTCGATCTCGGGCGGCCGCGCGACCACACGGTCGTCACATCGCCGCGTTTCGCCCAGCTCAAGAAAATACTCCTGGACAACATCTACGAGGAAAGCCTCAAGGCCCAATCTGAAATCGGCTGACGTGATGTCGGTCAACAGCAGGGAGCGCACGGAAATGTCTTACAGGTCTTCTGTCCTCGCTTGTGCCAGTCTTGCCGCCGTCGGTGCCATTGCTGCATCGGGTCCGGCTCTGGCGCAGGCGGACGGCTGCAGCGGTGCCCCCGAGACCGCCAGCGTCACGATGATGGCCGACTGGCTGCCCTGGGCCTCCCAGGGGCCGATGGTGGCCGCCCAGTTGGCGGGGTACTACGCCGACCGCGGCCTGGAGGTGGACATCGTCTCGCCGGCCAACCCGGCCGATCCGATCAAGCTCGTGGCGAGCGGACAGGTCGAGTTCAGCCTGACCTATGTGCCGGAGATCATGCTGGCCCATGAGGCGGGAATCCCGGTGATCTCCGTCGCGACGACCCTGCGGGTCCTGTCGTCGGGCCTTTTCTTCCTCACCGATCGCGAGATCGACGGCCCCGAAGACCTCTCCGGCATGACGCTGGGCGTCGGTCCGAAGCAGGATGCGCAGGCCTTCCTCGACACTGTTCTGGAGGCCGGCGGCCTGACCCGGGACGACGTGGAGGTGGTCGATCCCGGCTACGCCCACATCCCGATGATCCTGGCCGGGCAGATCGACGCCGCCCACGGCCTGACCTATTCCGAAGGGATGGCGGCCGCTGAAGCCGAGGGAGAGGACGCCATCCGCTGGCTGCTGTACAGCGACTTCGGGGTCCCCGCCTTCTACTACCAGGTCCTCGCGGCCAACACCGAGTGGATCGAGGCGAACCCGAACACGACCTGCCACTTCCTCGCCGGAACGATGCAGGGCCTGGAGGACTGGCTCGCCGATCCGACCGCGGCGCTGGAGCAGATCGCCACGGCCAACGAGCAGTTCACCCCGGAGCAACACCTGGGCATCTACCAGGGGACGGAAGGCCACTGGGTCGTCGATGGCGTCGCCCTGCGCCAGGACGCTTCGGTCTGGTCCGAAGCCGCCGAGTGGGCCCGGCATCGGGGTCTGATCACCGAGGATCTCCCCCCGGAGACCTACTTCACCAACGCGTATCTGGCAGCCGAGTAAGAAACCGGGACGCCGGCTCCGGGCGGCCGAGGCCGCCGGGAGCCGGTTCCGCCACCATCAAGGGTCGGAGGGATGGAGATGACCACCACGGCGAAGCGTCGTACCGAATATGCCGTTCCAGGCAACAATCCGCCGATCAGCCACTACACGGACGCCGTCCGGTTTGGCGATCTGCTGTTCATCTCGGGCATGGCGCCTCTGGACGAAGCCGGGAACCTCGTCGGCGGCGGCGACGTGGTGGCGCAGACCCGCCAGGTGTTCGAGAACGTCCGCCGCACGCTGGAGGCCGCCGGCGCGGGGTTCGAGGACGTCCTCAAGGTCACCGTCTACCTGACCGACATCGATGACCGGACGGCGATCAATCCGGTCCGCCAGGAGTATTTCGGCGAGGCGAAGCCGGCCAGCACCCTCATCGAGATCAGCAAGCTCGCGATCCCCGGCATGAAGGTCGAGGTGGAAGCCGTGGTCGGGATCGGCCGCTGATGGCTGAGAGGCCGACCACCCGGACGGGTCTCGGGTCGCGAATCGTCGTCGTGCTCCCCGTCCTCGTCGTCGTCGCGGCGCTGGTGGCGTTCTGGGAGCTCTTCATCATCGTGACGGGGCAGCCGGACTATATCCTGCCGCCGCTGCACGAGATCCTCGTCGTCGCGGTAGAGCGGGCAGGGACGACGTTCCTGCCGAACGCCTGGGTGACCCTGCAGGAGATCCTCCTCGGCTTCTTCTTCGGCGCGACGGTCGGATTGACCCTGGGGACCGTGATCTTCTTTTCGCTGACGATGCGGCGGGCCCTGCTGCCGCTCGTGATCGCCACCCAGGCGATCCCGGTGATCGCGATCGCCCCGGTCCTGGTCGTCTGGTTCGGGTTCGGCATGACGCCGAAGGTCGTCGTGGCGGCCCTGATCTCGTTCTTTCCCGTGGTCGTCAACACGATCGCCGGACTGAACGCGGTGGATCGCGACACGGTCAACCTGATGCATTCGATGAACGCGTCGGGCCGGCAGATCTTCACCATGGTCCGCATACCGGCGGCGCTGCCGCATGTCTTCACGGGCCTGAAGAACGCGGCAGCGATCAGTGCGATCGGTGCCATCGTCGGCGAATGGGTCGGCGCCCACGAGGGGCTGGGCCCCGTGATGATCGCGGCGAACGCCGGATTCAAGACCACGGTGGTCTTCGCCGCCATCTTCTACCTGTCAGCCATGGCGATCAGCCTCTTTCTCCTGGTCGTCCTGGTCGAGCGGCTGGTCATGCCTTGGCACTTCCTGACACGGGAGAAGCGGTGAGCGGGTTCATTCCCGAGCCCCGTCCCATCTCAACGGTGAGGTAGACAATGACACTCGCGGCATCCTCGCAGACGGGCTATCTCCTGCGCGGCACCATCCTGGACGGCAGCCTCTCCGGGCCCGTCCCGGACGGCGCCGTCGTCGTGGACGGCGAGACCATCGCCTGGGTCGGCCCCGCAGCCTCCCTCCCCGAGCAGTGGCGCGCTGCCGATCTGACGCTGATCGAGCGGCCGGGCGCGACGATCCTGCCTGGCCTGGTCGACGCGCATGTCCACATCTCGTTCGGTGAAGCCCGGTCCGAGGAGGAACTGGCGCTCTACACGCCCGTCGAGTACCGCTCCCTGAGGGCCGTATGGAACGCGCGGAAGGTGCTGCGCGCGGGCGTCACCAGTGCCTTCGACGCGGCGACGACCTTCAACGTCGGGGCGGCCGTGCGCGACGCGATCGAGGCCGGGATGTTCGAAGGGCCGCGCTTCTCCGTCGCCGGCCGGCAGATCACCAGCCACCAGGGGCTGGAGGACGCGTTCCCGAGCTGGAACCCGTTTCCGCCCGGCCAGGCCGGCGTCCTCGTCAAGAGCCGGGACGAGATGATCGAGCAGGTCCGCCTGCAGGTGAAGGACGGCGTCGACACGATCAAGGTCTCCGGATCGAACGATTCCGCCGTGTCGGACGAGCCGCTCGACGGCGGCGCGTTCACCGAAGAGGAGTTCAGGCTGATCGCCGACGAAGCGCACCGCCTCAACCGGACCGTGACGGTGCATGCCCGGTCGAAGGAATCGACGCTCTGGTGCGCCCGGTCCGGCTACGACTGGATCATGCACGCGTCGTACATCGACGATGAAGGGATCGAGGCGTGCCTCAAGAACGGCGTCAGCCTTTGCCCGACACTGACGCTGCTGGTCAACATCGTCGACTCTCATGTCGGCTCGGCCGGCGCCTCCATCATCGACGTCTTCAAGCGGGAGGTCGATGCGGCCGCCGAGAACCTGAGCCGGGCGCATCGTGCCGGCGTGCCGCTGATGTGCGGCTCCGAATCGGGATGGTCGCTGGTGCCCTACGGCCAATGGCACGCCAAGGAGCTGCAGATCATGGTCGACCTCCTGGGGCTGACGCCGCTTGAGGCGATCCATGCGGCGACCGAGGCCGCGTCGCGTGCCCTGCCGCGCCTGACGGGCAAGATCGGCAAGCTGGAGGCCGGCAGGTTCGCCGATATCCTCGTCGTCGATGGCGACCCCCTCGCCGACATCACCCTCCTGCAGAAGCCCAGCCGGATCGCGCACGTCATGAAGGGCGGGCGCATGGTCGACACGACGACGCCGATCGAGCCGCGCCGGGTCTGGTCCTGGGAGAAGCACAAGACCTACCTCCCCGGCAAGTTCATGTACGACGAGGCTTCCGGCGCCGGAAAGGTGGTCTGAGGCCATGACCAGCGGTCCCGACACCATCGCCTATCCGATCGGGCTCGGCCCGGTCACGACGCGGATCCTGGAGTGCAACGGGGGCGGGGAGCCGGTGCTCCTCGTCCACGGGCTGGGCGCCCGGGCGGACCGATGGCGTGCCACGCTGGCGTCGTTCGGCAGGGCCGGGTATCGGGCCCTGGCGGTCGACCTGCCCGGCCACGGCTTCGCGACCAAGGGCCCAGAGGCGCCGGCGAGCGTGCCGGCGTTCGCCGACATGGTCGAAGCGCTGCTCGATGCCCTGGAACTGCCGCGGATCCATCTCGTCGGAACCTCGCTCGGCGGGCACGTCCTGGCGACCGTCGCCACCCGTCGCCCCGACCGGGTCGCCTCCCTGGTGCTGGTCGGCGCGGTCGGCCTGATGCCGCTGGGCCGCGAGGCCGGCGATGCCATCCGGGCGAATGTCCGGAAGACCGACCGCGACGCGATCGTCGCGAAGATGCGGTTCGTGTTCGAGAACGAGGCGCTGATCACCGATACCTTCGTCGAGGAGGAGTGGCGGATCAACAACTCTCCCGGTGCCGCGGAATCGTTCGAAGTCCTCGGGGACTACATTGCCGGCAAGATCGATGCCGACAACGTCCTTGAGGCGCTTGGGAGCGTGGCTCCGAGGCCACCCCTGCTGCTTGTCTGGGGCGCCGACGACAGGGCCGTGCCTCCGACCATCGGCCGGAAGGCTGCCGAGGCGCTCGGATGCCGGCTGGTGCTGATCCCGAGCGCGGGGCACGCCCCCTATATGGAGCGGCCCGACGCGTTCGACGCCGAGGTGCTGCCGTTCCTGCGTCAGGCATCCGGCGGGTAGGGGGACAGGCGGCTGGGCCGTCGGCGGTCGCCTCGGGAGAACCGATCATTGGCGGATGCGAGCATCGATCCGGTCGTCATCGTCGGCGCAGGTCAGGCCGGAGCCTGGGTCGCCGCCACGTTGCGGAAGCTGGATCCGGACCGACCGATCGTGATGATCGGCGAGGAGCCGGTCGCGCCCTATGAACGGCCGCCGCTGTCAAAGGCCTTCCTCGCCGGCTTCTCGGGCATCGAGAGCGCGTTCATCCAGCCGCCGTCGTTCTATGCCGAGAATGCCATCGACCTCCGGCTCGGACAGCGCGTCGAGGCGATCGATCGCGGCAGTCGGCATGTGGTCCTGGCGGACGGTTCGCGGCTCGCCTATGGCAGGCTCGTCCTGGCGACCGGGTGCCGCCCTCGCAGGCTCGCGGTCCCGGGGGCGGACCTCCCCATCGTCCATGTCCTGAGGACGACCGCGCATGCCGACGCCATCCGGAAGGGGCTCGTCAAGGCGCGCCGCGTGGTTGCCGTGGGTGCGGGCTTCATCGGACTTGAAGTCGCCGCGGTCGCCCGGCGCATGGGGTGCGACGTGACCGTGGTCGAGAGCGCCGCAGGCGCCCTCGGGCGAATGGTCGCCCCGGCCGTCGCCCGCGAGATCGCTCAGATGCACGAGCGGCAGGGCGTTCGGTTCCGCTTCGGGGTCGGCGTCTCGGCCATCGGACAGGCCGGAACCAGGGCGGAGGTCGTGCTTTCCGACGGCAGTTCCTTTCCCGCCGATCTCGTCGTCGTCGGGATCGGGGCCCAGCCGGAGACGGCGCTGGCGGAGGCGGCCGGCCTCGCCTGCGGCAACGGCATCCTGGTCGACGAGGTCGGCATGTCCAGCGATCCGGCGATCTTCGCGGCAGGGGATGTCGCCAACCATTACAACCCCCTGCTCGACCGGCGCTTGCGGCTGGAGAGCTGGCAGAACGCGCAGAACCAGGGCATTGCGGTGGGTCGGACGCTGGCTGGCCAGCCCTCTCCCTATGCCGAGATTCCCTGGTTCTGGACGGACCAGTTCGACTGGAACGTTCAGATCGTCGGTGCGGCAGAGCAATGGGACCGGCTCGTCTGGCGTGGCGATCCCGCCTCTGGACAGGCCACCGTCTTCTATCTGAAGGACGAGGCCATCGTGGCGGCGAACATGATCAACAGCCCCCGCGATGTCCGACCGGTGCGCAAGCTGATGGCGAGCGGGTCGCGGGTGTCGACGAGCGACCTCGAGGATCGGTCGAGGAGCCTGGGCGAACTGTCCAAGGCGGGATGAACCGCGGCGAGGCGACGCTCGGAAGGGGCGGCCCGGATCTCCGGCAGACCGCTCGTCTTCGATCGCGCGCTCGTCCCGCTCGTGATGCTGCGGCCGGGGGCTGATGTGGGAGGAGGCCAGCCGGTCGAGCAGGTCGGAGATCGCCCGCTCGCTGAAGACGACGCCGAAGCGCTCCTCGATCACCCGGTGAAGGTCGATCCGGCGCCAGCGCACAGCGTCCGTCGCCGGATCGGGGCCAGTCTCGACGATCTCGGCCAGTTCCGTCACCCGAGCCACGCTCAGGCGGCGTCGACGGCCCAAAAGCAGGCGATCGCGGGGCCCCTCGGGTCCTTCCGCCATGAAGCGTGACGGCCCAGTCGCGCAGCGTCTGGCGGGCCGCGCCGACGATCTGCGCGGCGCCGCCGCGGCTCATCCCGTCATGGACGGCGGCCAGCGCCAACAGACGCCCGATCTCCCGGCTGTCCCAGCTCGACTTCACCACGCGGCGAGGCTCGGTGGCGTCGCAGTCAACTCGGCGGACATCAAGTGCACCTGAAGAATTGGGATATTGGCGGCGGCGCCGAGCCAAGACGGCCTGGGGTTCGCCATCGCGCCTGCATCGTCGGCCTGGTCCTGCCGACGACGCAAAGGTCTCCACCGCGGTGGAATATCATGAGCCGGGTTGAGGGGTCAGAGCTCCGGCCGGGTCCACGCGCACCCGCGACGTTGCCCGGCCATTGCGCCGAGGCGCGGCCAAGGAGTCGCGCATTACAAGCTCAGGAACGTGAAGCCGTGTTTCGCCGTCGCCGGTGTTGCCGTTCGAGATGCGATGCATCAGCAAGTGGACGCAATCCTCGGCGATCTGCGCCACGGGCTGTCTGATGACGGTGGGCCGTGGCCGGAATGCGGAAGCCCAAGGAAAGTCGTCGACAGAGACGACTGAAATATCCTCCGGGCACGAAAGACTCAGATCCGCTAAAGCATTCATGACTCCGATCAGCATCAAATTATTCGAGACAAAAAGAACCGTCGGTGGATCCATGCTGGTCAGTAGTGTCTTCGTGGCGATATAGGCCTCTTCCTCGCGAAAATTACAAAAAATGATATATTCGTTCCGGATTCCGATTCTGAAATCCTTTAAGCTTTTCTTCGCGCCGTCATATCGTTCCCTGCCACTCGTCAAGTTTTGCGGCCCGGCAATGATCCCGATCTTCTCATGTCCGAGGCTGACAATCCGCTCGACCGCAAGATGCGCCGCCTTGTGATTGTCCAAGCCCACGTAGTCGGCCCGAATTCCGAATATCATGCGGTCCACAAGAACAAGCGGCATTGTCAGGTGTTTGGACAGCGCGGCACCATGCGTGGAAACGGATGGTGCAAGTATCACGCCGTCAACTCGATTGGATTTCATCAATTCAAGGCACGAAGCATCGCGATGAGGATCCTGATCCGTATCGCTGAGGAGCACAGAGAACCCCTCAGCTTCCAAGAGTCTCTCGACGGTCTGGACCAGGGTCGTGAAATACGGATTGGTGATGTCGGCAACGATTAGGCCGATCAAGTTGGTCCGCCCCCGTTTCAGACTTTGCGCGACTCGGTCGGGTGCATAGCCAAGGACATCGATCGCCTGTTCAACCCGCTCCCGAAGTGCGGGGCTGACATAGGCCGAGTTGTTGATCGTTGCGGAAACGGTTGCTGTCGAGACGCCCGCTAGCCGAGCAACGTCCTTGATCGTGGCCATGGCATGAATCGATCTTGCTTACTGGGTCGATCTCGAAGGGCATGTTCGGCCTTCTATGCGCCATAAGGTCCGGGAATTCAAGCCACGTGGCCGGCTCGGCCGACATGCATGAGGATGTGCTGATACAACCCCATCGGCTTGACGAAACGTTTAGCTATACGATACGCTTGGCGCGAACCGTTGCCGCGGGCCTCGTTCAGTCCGTGCCAGAGAGGGGGAGGCGATGACAGCGAACGTTACGGAAGGTCGCGCACCGGAGTGGAAATACCAGCGCCAGTTCGACCATGGAGAGGGCGTCTCGACGCGTACGCGCCGCGCCAGCCTGGTGGTGGAAAAGGAACCGGTTCTGCTTGATGACGAGAGGATGCGTTTTTTTCTTGCTAATGGTTATCTGACTTTAACACCACAACTTCCGGCTTCTTTTCATCAAGACATGTTTGATAGGTTCTTGGAGCTTGCTGGCGACGATAATGATGCCAATCCAGGGAACAATCTGTTGCCTGTTGTTCCAGAAATGAGCTTGATATTCGAAGATCCAGTCGTCAAGGGCGCGTTGACTAGTGTTCTTGGTGACGGCTACATGATGCACCCTCATCGTGTACTTCATGATAATCCGCCAGGAAGCGATGCCCAGGTCTGGCATCATGACAGCTACTGGGGATACAAGCGGAAGGTGCATAATCATCATCCCTGGTGGGTCATGATCATGTACTATCCACAGGAGATATTTGAAAAAATTGGACCGACTGGAGTCATACCCGGCAGTCAGTGCATCGCGCAACGCTTGGAGGATATCGATCAACTGGGTACGCCGGCCGAGGGTCAAGCTGGCACGTGCATGATGATCCATTACGACATCTGGCATCGGAAGATGAAGAACTTCACGAACCTGAAGAGGTTCATGACGAAGTTCGAATTCATAAGGATGCATCGACCGGACCGGGTGACCTGGGACAACACCAACCCCGACTGGCAGGCGCCCGCCAGCCCGCCGGCCTATGACATGGAGCCGGTCTGGAGGGCACACTGGTACTGGATCAGTCACAAGCCGCTGCCTCAGCCGGACGTCAAACCGACAGCCGACATCGCCGATGCGATGTCCCGTCTGAACGACGAGGATCGCCGCGTCAGGGCGCGGGCTGCCAGCGACCTCGCCCGATATGGCGCGGATGCGGTCGAGGCGATCCCTGCCCTTGTGAACTCGCTGGGGGACGACAGCGAGCCGGTCGGCCTGAATGCCGGCTACGCCCTTGCTGCGATCGGCGAAGTTGCGATCCCGGCGTTGATCGAGGCGATGCGGGGGAACGATGGCGAAAACGTTGATGATGCGCGGTGCTTCATCGACGAAGGCCAGAAGAGCGAGATCGAGATGGTGGCGCGGAACGCCGCCCATGGACTGGTCGCCGTGGGCAAGCCGGCGGTTCCGGCCCTTGTGGAGGTCGCCCTCACGGCCGGTCCAAGGGTTCGCAAATACGCCAGCTTCGCCCTCGGCGAGATCGATACTGACGACGATGTGGTTCTCAACGTCCTGGGGGAAAACGCCCGTCACCCCGATCCGGCCGTTCGCATCAACGCGGTCGAAGCCCTGGGACTGAAACGGGGAACGGACCGGACGGTCGAGATCCTCGCCCAGGCCCTGGACGACGAGGACGACGAGGTCCGGTTCAATGCCGCCTTGTCCCTGGCGCGCCTCGGTCCGACGGCGGCGCCTGCCGTAGCCGCCCTGACGCATTCGCTGACCGATGGCAACAGATATGTCACCGGCTATGCGTTGGAAGCACTTGAGCGAATCGGTACGGCGGAGGCGACCAACGTGCTGATGCGGATGCTCAAGATCGGGCGCTGGTGCCCGATGACGAACAACAAGAGCCTGTTCTGACCAGATAGCGTCACCGGCGGCTGCCATGATCGTGCAGCCTGACAGTCGTGCCAATGCGGCAATAATCACTAAAGACAGGGGGAAATCATGGCCAAGAATACTGTTGTCGCAGTCACTGCGGCTCTAATGGCGTCGGTCTCAAGTCAGGCTCTGTCTCAGGGTCACGGCGGCGTGACAGTCAATGTTCTCACGTTTACGGGACCCGTCATTTCCGAGCCGCTGCAGCGGCGGGCTCCGGATTTCGAGGCGATGACGGGTGCCGACGTGAATGTCATCACGGTACCATTCGCGGACCTCTACTCCAAGATCCTGACCGACTTCGCGACCGGGACCAATAGCATCGATGCTATTGTCTTTCCGCCGCAATGGCTGGTCGACTTCGTCGAGCCTGGCTTCCTGATGCCGATCGACGACATGATCGCAAACGACCCTGACATCGCCTGGGATGAGATTGGCGCCTTCTTCCGGGACTTCAGCGCGTCTTTCGGTGGTAGCACCTATACCGTCCCATTGGACGGCGACTTTCACATGGTGTACTATCGGAAAGACCTGCTTGAGGCGGCCGGAATGGAGCCGCCGGCCACGTGGGACGAGTACCTGGAGGTCGCAGAGCACTTCCACGGCCAAGATCTGAACGATGACGGAACGGCGGACTACGGATCATGCGTTACGATGAAGCGCAATGCGCAGTCGTATTGGATGATCTACAGCGTCGCTGCGCCGATGCTGCAATACGAGGGGACGCAGCAGGGGGTGTTCTTCGATCGCGAGACCATGGAGCCTCTCGTCCGCAATCCGGGGATGCGGCGTGCCATGGAAATCTATCGCAGCCTCGTCGACCTCGGGCCGCCGGACCAGCTCAATCATGATATTGGCGATGCGCGCAACACGTTCCTCACGGGTCGATGCGCCCTCATCATGGATTGGGGGGATACGGGCGCTCTGGCCATCGATCCTGAAACCTCGCAAGTGATCGACAGGGTCGGCGCGATCATCACGCCCGGGTCAAGGGAAGTCTACGATCGGGACGCCGGCGAGATGGTGGAATGCACCCCGGACATCTGCCCCCATGCCGAGGACGGTATCAATCATGCGCCGTTCTCTGCATTCGGCGGCTGGTCGGGGGCCATCAGTGCGGCGGCGGACCCGGACGTCCAGCAGGCAGCCTACGACTTCATCTCCTACATGACCGCGCCGGCGCAATCCGACATCGACGTGACGATCGGCATCACCGGGTTCAATCCCTATCGCAGCAGCCATTTCGAGCAGCTCGAGACCTGGACCGATGCGGGGATGAGCGAGGAGTTCGCCAGGAGCTACCTGGGTGCCATTCGGAACAGCCTGGAGAACCCGAACATGGTTCTCGATCTGCGGATCCCCTTCAATCAGCGGTATCAGCAGACCGTCCTCGATACGGTGATTCACCGGATGGCATCCGGCGAGATCTCGATTGATCAGGCGATGGACACGCTCCACGAGGGCTGGACCGAAATCACTGAGGAAGTGGGCGTCGATACCCAACTGGAAGCGTACAAGGCGTCGCTCGGCATTGACGCCAGGCTGTGAAGGCAGCGCGGCCCGTAATGTCCACGAAGGACCCTGGGAACCTGCCCCTAAACAGGGCAGGTCTCCCGACCCGGGCAGCCCGGCCGTCTGGCTCTGTCTGGGCAGAGCGACTGGAGCGGATGTCTCCGATGGTGTTCCTGATGCCATCGGTGCTGTTGATCCTGGGTCTCTCGCTCTTTCCTTTGCTTGCGTCGCTATACATGTCGCTGTCCCGCTTTCGCCTGGCGGCGGGCGGCTTCTCGATCGAGTTCACCGGCCTTTCCAACTATCGCAAACTGCTTTTCGGTAGCGAAGCGCCGCACCTCCTCGGTTCACCCGCCCCCCTTTCCGCCTGGGAGTGGGCGGCGCTCGTCGCTCTGACCGCTCTCCTGGTCCTGGCCTTCTGGCGCTACGTGCGCTCGGGGGCGACGATCGGGGGGGCGATCGGACGCGTGGCGGCGAGCGCCATCGTGCTCGCCGCCCTCTACCTCATGCTCGGCGTCTTCTGGGGCGGCAGTTCGGGCACGTTGCCGACCACCATGCTGTACGTCTTCGTTGGCGTCGCCGTCCAATACCTGATCGGGCTCGGCTTGGCGTTGCTCTGCATGCAGAACCTGCCTGGCCGGCGCCTGTTCCGGGCGTTGTTCTTCCTGCCGCTGATGATCACGCCCGTCGGCATCGCCTACGTGACGCGCATGTTGGCGGACACGCAGATCGGGCCTCTGGCTCCGATCTGGATGGCGGTCGGCTTGGCCGAGACGGCCTGGTCGGTGGATCCGGCCGCCGCCAGGTTTGTCGTCATGCTCGGCGATGCCTGGCAGTGGATCCCCTTCATCTTCATCGTGCTTTCCGCGGCACTCGAAAGCCAGGACAAGGATATCGAGGAGGCCGCGCGCATCGATGGCGCCAGCGCTTGGCAGATCTTCCGGTATGTGACGCTGCCGGCCATCCTGCCTGTGTCGATCACCATCGTGGTCATACGGATCATCGAGGCATTCAAGATCATCGACCTGCCCAACGTTCTCACGAACGGCGGCCCCGGCTACGCAACGGAGTCCCTGGCCCTTCACGCCTACATCGCCTGGAGAACACTCGACCTCGGCGGGTCGGCAGCGGTGTCCTACATCACCTTGGCCGCCGTCATGGTCAGTTGTCTGCTTCTGTTGTTGATGACCTCCTCATTCCGAGGGACCGGCAAATGACCATGAGGTTTGGCGCGCCGACGCGCCGCGGCGTCTCCGCAATCTTTCAGCGGACACCGGATCGCCCTTCTGCCTTTGCGCGAGTGCTTAGCTACATCGTGCTTTTCGGATGGTCGGCCGTCGTCCTTTTCCCGATCTACTGGGTCGCGGTGACTTCCTTGAAGACACCGATCGATGTTGCCAGCGGGCCGAAGTACCTGCCGTTCATCGACTTTCAGCCGACGTTGGAGCCGTGGCGATACATCTTGGTCGAACAGTGGAGTGATACCGTCCGGCCGTTCCTGAATTCAATTGTAGTGTCCTTCAGCAGTTCCGTGCTCGCGCTTGTCGCAGGGACCATGGCCGGCTATGCACTGGCGCGCATCGCCTTTCGGCCGAGCCTCGAGGCGGTCGGATTGTTCGTCGCTTGCACGCTTCTCGCGGCGGCCATGGCCGTAGCCCTGGGCGTTGCCTGGCCTATCGCCGCGGCCTCGGGGCTATCGATCTTCATTCTGATCTATGCCTCGCTGCGCCATCGCTTCAAGCTGCGCCTCTCGAACAAGGACATCGCGCTATGGATCATTTCGCAGCGGGCACTGCCGCCCGTCAGCATTGTCATCCCGCTGTACGTGATGTTTCTCGACCTGGGGATTCTTGCGACACCGATCCCTCTCATCCTGACATACGCTGTCGTCAACCTGCCGATCGTCGTCTGGCTGTCCCGGGACTTCGTCGCCCGCGTACCGTATGAGATCGAGGAATCGGCAATCGTCGACGGCGCCAGCCGGTACAGGATTTTCTGGTCGATCATCCTTCCGACGATCAAGCCGGGACTGGCGGCCATATTCCTGCTCGTTCTGATCCTGAGTTGGAATGAGTATCTCCTCGCCTTGATTCTCTCCACGGGTGATACCCAGACGATGCCATTGCTGGTCGCTGCTCAGAACGCGACACGGGGCCCGCAATGGTGGACCATGTCAGCATTGATCCTGATCATGATCGTCCCCGTCTTCGTGATGGCGATCATTCTAGAGCGGTTTATCCGGCGTGGGTTCCTGAGTGGGGCACTCAAAGGCTAGCTGGCCGAAGGAGGGTGACGGATGGCTTCGATTATTCTCCTCCAGGTGCGGAAGAGCTTCGGCGAGGTCTGCGTCCTCGAAGGTGTCGACCTGCACATCAGGGATGAGGAATTCGTTGTGCTTGTCGGGCCTTCCGGGTGTGGCAAGTCAACCCTGTTGAGGATGATCGCCGGACTGGAATCGGTCTCGGGCGGTGAAATCGAGATCGATGGCGTGGTGGTCAACGACCTGATGCCCAAGGATCGCGATATTGCCATGGTCTTTCAGAATTATGCACTCTATCCGACGATGAATGTCTTCGAGAACATGGCGTTCAATCTAAAGATCAAGAGGATGAACAAGGGAGAAGTGGACAGCCGGGTGATGGCTGCCGCCGCCACCCTGGATCTCTCCCGCCTGCTCGAGCGCCTCCCGGGGCAACTCTCGGGGGGGCAGCGCCAACGGGTCGCCATGGGTCGGGCGATCGTCCGCAAGCCGCGCGCCTTCCTGTTCGACGAACCGCTTTCCAACCTCGATGCAAAGCTTCGCGTTCAGATGCGGACCGAAATCAAGGAGCTTCATCAGCGTCTCCAGACGACCGCGGTCTATGTGACCCATGATCAGGTGGAGGCGATGACGATGGCGGACCGGATCATCGTGATGAACCAGGGCCGTGTCGAACAGATCGGTACACCCGACGAGGTGTTCGATGATCCGGTGAACCTGTTCGTCGCAGAGTTCATCGGCTCGCCGGCGATGAACATGCTGCGAGGGGAGGTGACCCAATTGAATGGGCAAACCGCTTTCAGTACCGGTGGGGAGGTACTCGAGGTTCGAGGCGATCTCGCGATCGTTCCGGGGCATGACGCGATCTATGGCATCCGACCTGAGCACATCGTACTGGATGACGAAGGAATCCCGGTTCGTGTGAACGTGGTCGAGAGCCTGGGTATCGAGACTTTGGTCTTCTGCGACCTTGCGGGTACCGAGATCTGCATGAAGGTCTTCGACCGTTATCGCCCCCGATCGGGCGATGTCATTCGAATACGACCCCGGGTCGAGGCGATGAGCCTGTTTGATGCGGAAAGTGGCCGTCGAGTCGCGCATGTCTGACGATCGTCCGCAGACAGCTCTGGTCACCGGGGCGCGACGCGGCATCGGGCGCGCGATCGCCGTGGCGCTTTCGGCCGCGGGCTTCAACGTCGCGATCACCGATGTCGTCGATGACGAACTCAGCGACGAAACCGTGAACGCCATCAGGAGCAGCGGAGGCAGCGTCGCTTTCTTCAGGAACGATCTTGCGGATATCGAAAGCCATCGCGACCTCGTCGACGAGGTCGAGAAGAGATGCGGGCCGATTAGCTGTCTCGTGAACAATGCTGGCGTTCAGGTCACCCGCCGTACGGATCTCCTCGATGTCCAGTCCGATAGCTTTGACAGAGTGATGGGGATAAACCTTCGCGGGACGTTTTTCCTCACGCAGACCGTAGCGCGTCGCATGATCGAACATAATGACGCCAGACCCAAGGGGCCGAGCGCTAACCACAGGAGTATTATCACAATTTCATCAGCAAATGTATTTATGGTTGGACCTGATCGGCCGGAATACTGCTTTTCGAAGTCATCACTCTCCTTGATGTCGAGGATGTTCGCACTCCGGCTGGCTGATGCCGGGATTGCGAGCTATGAGATCAGGCCAGGCATCATGCGAACCGACATGACCGCCCCTGCTGCGGAACAGCATGAGATTCGCATCCGTGATGGCGTGGTGCCGGCCCGCCGATGGGGCGAGCCCGAGGATGTGGGACGTTGTGCTGCAACCCTGGCTTGCGGCCTCATCAGCTTCTCCACAGGCGACGCATTCCACGTCGATGGCGGATTGCATATCCAAAGACTGTGAGCGGGGTCCTGGCGCGGCATTTTCATGGACATGCGGACCGGACGGCGCTGGAGATTGCCGCTGATGTCCATGAAACAGGTACGCGCGCCCGACATGTCGATCCCGCCGATCTGGACAGGCCAGCCAGTACGCCGAGTGATGATGTCGGATGTCGCCCATCGGGCGAGCTCGGCCTCGCGTCAGCGTCGCCGGTCATGATGACGTGGCTGATCGCGTACACCGTCGCCGTCGCGCCTTGGCGGTTCAGCATCCTCCCGCCCCAGCTCGGCGCCCGATCGTCACGCCGCCAGGGGCCCTCGGGCCTCAGTCGCGGATCGGGCCCTGGCCGCAGCGGGGCAGGGGGCGGCCGGCGGTGGCGAAGGCCATCGCGAGCAGGATCTCCTCCGGCCGCGGGCCGTCGGGCATCGTCACCGTCATCGTGTCGAAATGGTCGAAAGACCAGACCTCGTCCTTGTGCCCCAGCGGCACGTCGATGGCGGTACCGGGCAGGCCGAGCTTGACGTTGGAGGGGATGACCGCCGCCCCGCCGCCGACGGCGTCGCGCATCGGACGACCGAGCTTCGGATGGATGACGGCGCCGCCATGCTCCATGTCGCCGGCGACGCCGACGATGGCCGCCTTGCCGTAGCTCGCGGCTGGCGCGCCGAGCAGCCGGCAGGCCTCCGCCGCCAGCCTGTCGCCGGCAGCACCGCCGATGTCGAACAGCGGCGTCAGGTCCTCCACGAACCGTCCGGCAAAGGGGTTGCGGAAGACGGCCAGCGCCGCTACCCGATGGACCGGGTCCGCCGCCGCGTAGTGGCCGTCGGCGAAGATCGTCTCCCGGACGAACTGGGTCTTGCGGAAGTCCATCGTTCACATCTCCTCCAAGCGGCGGCGCCATCGGGCGGGACGGGACGGCCGCCGGCGCCATCGCTGCAGCTTGGACCGGTCGCCGCCGCGTCGACAAGCGAGGACGGCCCTCAGTCCATCAGCAGGCCGCCATTGACGTCGATGAACTCACCGGTGACGTAGGCGGAATGCCTGGAGCAGAGGAAGGCGACGACGGGCCGACATCGTCGGGCACGCCGCGACGGCCGACGGGGATCGACGCGCCCTCCGGAACGGCGGTGCTGCGCGAATAGCCCATCGAATCGCTGAAGGCGGTCTCGCCGATGCTGCCGGGCAGCACCGCATTCACCGTCACGCCGAAGGGGCCCAGGTCCTTCGCCAGGACGCGGGTCAGGCCGCCAAGGGCGGATTTCGACACGGCGTAGGAAGCGACGTCCACCGCGCCGATCACCTTGGTCGCCAGCGAGAGGCTGTTGACGATGCGCCCTCAGCCGCGCGCCCGCATCCCTCCGATCATCACCGCCTGACAGCAGTTGAGCGCGCCACGGACGTTGACCTGGTCGACCAGATCCCACTCCGCATCCTCGATCTCGGCCGTCGGCGTGCGGCGGACGATGCCGGCGAAAGGGCCGATTCCGGCCGCGGACGGCGTGGTCCGGTGGCTGAAGGGTGTCGGACGGTGGTTGTCCAGGGTGCTGCTGGTTTCAGGTGCGAGAACGCCGTTGAGGTGGCGAACCTCCCACAAGCGGATATCGGCGTCTCTTTCTACGAAAGCCCTGCGCCGTCAAACCAGTATTCAATTGTGCTCTTGATTGAAAGAGTGTGGGACTCCATGACCTCGCGAGCCATTTTCCCCTTTCGTTGCTTGAGCAGGGCGGCAATCCGCTCATGTTCGTGCATTGATTTCTCGTTCAAGCTCATGCTGGCGTTGGCGAGGTTGCGCGCGCGTTCGATGTGATGGGACAGATTCCCGTGAATCTCGACCAGGGACTTGTTCTTCCCAGCCATGACGATCGCCTCGTGAATCCTTTCATTTTCCGAATAGTAGCCGGCAGCGTCTCCGTGCTGGTAATGCTCCATCATCCGCTGGTGGATGACCATGATCTCCTGGATCTGCGTGTCGCTGGCCAATTCGCACGCCGATTGGATCGCCAAACCCTCAAGGGCCGCGATGATCGAGAGGCTGTCGTCGATCCCCTCCAGAGTTGGACGGGTGACGACAGCTCCTCGATTCGGCTGAAGGTCGAGAAGCCCGTCGGCCTCGAGGACCTTGAAAGCCTGTCGTAGCGGTGTGCGCGAGACGCCGAAGCGGCGACTGAGTTCAGCCTCCGGCATCTTTGTTCCGGGTGCCCATCCGCCGGCGACGATCTCGGCGCGCAGCCGGGAAATGATTTGCGGCACAAGGGGAATCCGCACGATCGCGGTGTCTGGCGGCACCTCGTCAAGATCGTCTTGAATCTTCATCGTCGTCCTCAATTGCGCCGCTCGGGGAGCGCGCCCGCGATCCGCAATATGGAATGCAGGCTGCGGCCTGACAGTCGGGGCCATTCGATGGAGCCCGATAGCATTTGGCCGAGCGTCTTGACAGTTGCTTGTTCGGCCTACTAATCTGTATCCGAAATCATGGATTTCGTATACAAAATTTCTGAAGCAGATTGCTGCCGAGAAGGGGAGGTCGAGGTCGCTTCCATGGACGGGTCAAGGGTTTCACGGGGCATCGGGGCGCGCGTGCTGCGCAACGAGGATGCGCGGCTGGTGACGGGGCGGGGTCAGTTCCTGGGCGACATCGCCGTCCCCGGAACCCAGGACGTAGCGTTCCTGAGAAGCCCGTTGGCGCACGCCCGAATCACGGAAATCGACATCCCTGAGGAGATCCGGCCGTTCACGTTCACCAGCGCCGATTTCGCGGACGTCCAGCCCATCCGTGCGAGCGCGGGCGTGGCGGGCTTCAAGCCTTCGGACTATCCGGCCCTGGCTGTGGACAAGGTCCGCTTCGTCGGCGAGCCGATCGCCCTGTGCGTTGCTCCGTCGAGGGCCGAGGCCGAGGACATGGCGCAGCAGATCTTCGTCGACTACGAAGAGCTTGCGGCCGTTGTCGACATGGACGAGGCCCTCGGGCCCGGAGCGGCGCTCGTGCATGAAGACTGGGGCGGCAACCTGGTCTGCGAACTGAAGATCGACCAAGGCGATCCCGCTGCGGTGGCATCCCGGGCGGCCTACAGGGTGGAAGGCGAGTATCGGCTGAGCCGTCAGGCCGGCGTGCCGATGGAGGGGCGGGGCGTCCTCGCCTATCGGGACCACCGGCTCGACGAACTGGTTGTCTACAGTTCGACCCAGTTCCCCCATGTCATCCGAACCATCCTGGCCGAATGCCTCGGGATCGAAGAGCGACGGCTTCGCGTGATCGCTCCCGACGTCGGCGGCGGCTTCGGCGTCAAGAACAATCTCCAGCCGGAGGAAATCGCGCTCGCCGCTCTGGCGATGAAGCTCGATCACCCGGTGCGTTGGCTGGAAGACCGGCGGGAGCACCTCCTCGGCTGCGCCCACGCCCGAGAGCATCGCTATCATCTCGTCGGACATGTCGACGATCGCGGCCGTATCCTGGGTCTCGACGCACGGATTCGGGTCGATGCCGGTGCCTATTCGGTCTGGCCCTGGACCGCCGCCATGGAGGCGGGCATGGCCGCCGGCATCCTGGTCGGACCCTACGACATCCGAACCTATCGATGCCGGGCGCAGACCATCGCAACGACCAAGACGCCGATGGGGCCGTATCGCGGGGTCGCCCGGACCGGGGCGTGCTTCGGCATCGAGCGGCTGCTCGACGACATCGCCGCCACGGTTGGGCGGGACCCGGCGGAGGTCCGGCTGGAGAATATGGTCCGACCGGAGCAGATGCCGTATCGGACCGTCACGAACAAGGTGTTCGACAGCGGCGACTATCCCGAGAGTCTGCGGCAGGCGGTCGAGGCGATCGGTCTCCAGGACATCCGCCGCCGTCAGAACGACCCGGCGCCGGACGGATGCCTGATCGGCGTCGGCCTTGCCAGCTATACCGAGCAGACGGCCCACGGCACCGAGGAATGGGTGGCGCGCGGTCTGCCGGTGATCTTCGGCTATGAGCCGGCGACGGCCCGAATGACGCCGGACGGGGGCCTGGTGCTGGAAGTCGGCATCCAGAATCACGGACAGGGGCTGGAGACGACGCTGGCCCAAGTCGCCTCTGAGGAATTGAGCATCGATCCATCCACCATCGCGGTCCGGCACGGCGACAGTTCGCTTTCGCCCTACGGCATGGGCACCTTTGCCTCGCGCAGCATGGTGATGGCGGGTGGCGCCGTGGGACTCGCCTGCGCCCAGTTGCGCGAGAAGATCCTGCGGATCGCCGCCCATCTCATGCAGGTCGCCGACCCGGCGGAGGTGTCGCTGACAAACGGACGGGCAATTGCCGGCAACCGATCGGTGGACTTTGCCGAGATCGGCGCGGCTGCCTGCCTGCATCCGGAGCGGCTGCCGGCGGGCCTCGATCCGGGCCTGGAGACCACCGCCGTCTATCAGCCGGCCGTCGGTACAGGCGCATTCTCCTATGCGACGCACGCCGTCAAGGTGGCCGTCGATCCGGAATTGGGAACGGTCCGGCTGCTCGACTACGTGGTGGCCCATGACTGCGGGACGGTCGTCAATCCCATGGTGGTGGAGGGACAGGTCGTCGGCGGCGTCGCACAGGGGATCGGCACCGCCCTCTACGAGGAGATTCCCTACGACGAGCACGGGCAGCCACTGGCCTCCACGCTGATGGACTACCTGCTGCCGGGGGCCACGGAAATTCCGGACGTGCGGGTGATCCACACCTGCTCTCCGTCGCCGCATACCTCGTACGGCATCAAGGGGCTCGGTGAGGGCGGTGCGATCGCGCCGCCGGCCGCCATCGCGAATGCCGTCAACGACGCGCTGCGCAGGCTGGGCGCCCGGGTCGATCAGACCCCCCTCTCGCCGGCTCGCATCCGGGCGGCCGTCAGAAACGCGGGACGCCAGGAGGCGGCGTCGTGAAGGCGGCGTCGTTCGACTACTACCGGGCCCGAGATCTCGACGTCGCGAGCGCGGTTCTGGCCGAGCACGAGGGCGCGGCCAAGGTGCTGGCGGGTGGCCAATCGCTGGTGCCCATGCTCAACCTCCGGCTCGCACCGGTCGCGATGCTGGTGGACGTAAGGCACATTGCAAGTTTGCGGCAGAGCACGACGGAGAAGGGCCGGGTGCGCCTGGGTGCCTGCGTCACCCACGCCGCCATCGAGGACGGAGTCGCGCCGGACCCGACGGGTGGCCTCCTTCCGCGCATCGCCGAGGGCATCGCCTATCGCGCGATCCGAACCCGCGGGACGATCGGCGGAAGTCTTGCCCTCTCCGACCCGTCGGCGGAATGGCCCGTCGCCATGCTGGCCCTCGGCGCCGAGATCCGGCTGCACGGCCCCCATGGCCAACGCGACATTGCGGCCTCCGAAATGTTCGTCGGCGCCTATACGACCTCGGTCGAAGAGGCGGAGATCGTGGAATCTGTCGCCGTCCCGGCTCTCTCGCCGAGCGCACGGACCGGGATATTCAAGGTCTGCCGCAAGACCGGAGAATACGCGGCATCGTTGGGCGTGGCCGTCAGCGATCGCGACGCCGGCCGGCACGCGATGGCGCTCGGCGGCCTTTCCGGAGGGCCGCTGCGGCTCCGCCGCACCGAGGTCCGGCTGCACGACTTCGAGGAATGGTCGCCCGAAGCCGAAACGCAAATCCGCGAAGCGGCACTCGCCGACCTGGCGGAGCGCGACGCCGAGATGAGCGACGACGAGCGCTTCCTCCATGCGGCGACGGCCACGCGAACCGTAAAGGACATGCTCGCACGATGAACCGGGTCGCATTCACCCTGAACGGAAAGGCGGTTTCCGTCGAGGTGGCGCCGCGCGTCCATCTCGGCGATCTGTTGCGTGAGCGGTTCCGGCTGACGGCCACGCATCTGGGTTGCGAGCACGGCGTCTGCGGTGCCTGCACTGTCCTGATCGACGGCGCGCCCGCTCGATCCTGCATAGCCCTGCCGGTCACGCTCGATGGGTGCAGTGTGACCACGCTGGAGGGCCTGCGAGACGATCCGCAGATGCAGGCGCTTATGGATGCTTTCCGAGAAGAGCATGGGCTCCAGTGCGGCTTCTGCACGCCTGGCATGCTGATCAGCCTGCGCGACGTCCTGCGCCGTCGGAGCGACGTCGATGAAGAGGTCCTGCGCCGGGAGCTGAGTGGCAATCTCTGCCGCTGCACCGGTTACCAGGGCATCGTCCGTGCTGCGCTGCGGGCTTCTCACCACCCGAGCTTCGCCGAAGGAAGGGGAGACTGAGGATGAAGTCCACGGTCCTGGGCGGCGCAATGCTTCCGCATGCCCCACAGTTCTTCACGATGCCGGAATCCGAGGACCGTAAGACGGTGGAGCGGGTGCGCTCCGTCGCCGCCCGAATCGGAGCCGATCTTCACGGCCTCGATCCGGACCTCTGGATCATCTTCTCCAACGATCATGCCGAGCAGTTCTTCCACAACGTCGCGCCACCGTTCACGATCCACGTCGGCGGGGAGGCCGAGGGTTCATTCGCCGGTCACGACTTCCACTGGCAGGTGCCCAGCGAGATCGGCCTCGAGCTGGTGCGCCAGCTCTATCGGCAGGACTTTGACCCCGCCTTCACCAGCACTGCAAAAATCGACTATGCGATGGGCATTCCTTTGACCCATCTCGGCGTCAAGGGGCCGGTGTTGCCGATCTACGTCAACGCCTATCTGCCGCCGCAGCCGACGATGCAGCGCTGCTATGCATTCGGCCAGGCGGTGGCGCGCTGCCTGATGGCGATGAACCTGCGCACCGTCGTCGTCGCCAGTGGCGGCATGTCCCATTTTCCCGGAACCGACCGGTACAGCCAGCCTGAACTGGAGTGGGACGAGGCGCTCTTGGCGCGGCTTTCCGATGGCAAGCTGAAGTCGCTGATCGGCATTGACGAACATGAGCTGGACGACACCGGGAACATTGAACTGCGCTGCTGGGCGTGTGCCGCAGGCGCGCTGGGCGAGCGCAAGCCGGACGTCGTCTCCATGGAGCCGAGCTGGCATCACAACTATGCCTCCCTCGGCTGGACCAGCGCAGAAGCGACGGAACAGGCGCCGCACTACCCATCGATCCGGGCGGAGCTGGTGAGCCTGACCAGCGCCCTGCACGCGCTGGCCCATGATCCGGCCGCGCGCACCGCCTATCTTGCGGATCCCGAAGCCTTTGCCGACCGCTATGCCCTCACGAACCAGCAGCGGACCGCCCTGATCGGACTTGACGTCCCGACGATGGTCGAAATGGGTGCGCATCCGCTCGTACCGTTCCTCGCCAACATGCAGGTGGAACGGCAGAAAGCCTCGGCTGCGAAACATGCCGGAGGGGAGGGGAGGCGATGACCGAGGCGGCGACCGAAGGGACGGCACAGGTGCGACTGCCCGCTTTCGTGGGCGGTGAGACCCGGCTGCAGAAGGGTTCGGGCGTCGAACTCCTCCGTCCGCAGGACGGCAGCATCCGTGGTCTCCTGGTCGAGAGCGGGGAGTCCGGCGTCGACGAGGCGGTGGCCGATGCCCGCAGGGCCTATCTCGAGAATCGGCACGTCGCGTCGCACCAGCGGGCGGCCTGGCTGCAGGCGGGTGCCGCGGCGCTGCGCGAGCATGCGGAAGCGATCGCCGCGGCCATCTCCACCGACATCGGGAAGCCGATCAGGGCGGCGCTCTTCGAAGCCCGGCGCGGCGCCGATCTCCTGGAGGGTTGTGCCGCCGCGGCGCTCGACATTCATGGCGAGGTTTTGCCGCTCGATGCCGTCCCTGCCGGCCGCGGCCTCCTGGGGTTCACGCGGCGCGTCCCCTACGGCGTGGTCGGGGCCGTAACGCCGTTCAACGCGCCCGTCAATCTTGTGCTCCAAAAGGTCGGCCCGGCAATCGCCGCTGGCAATGCGATCGTCGTCAAGCCGGCTCCGATGGGAACACCCGTCGCCCTGCGCCTCGCCGAGGCGATGACCGCGGCGGGGCTGCCGACCGGCCTGTTCAACGTCGTCACCGGCGGCCGTGAAACGGCTGCGGCGCTCGCGGGGCATCCGGGAGTCGATGCCGTCACCTTCACCGGCGGAACCGAGGCGGGCGACGCCCTGGCGCGGGCGGCCGGCGCCAAGCGGTTCGCGGCGGAACTCGGCTCCAATGCGGCCAACGTCGTGCTGGCGGACGCGGACGTGGCGACGGCGGCCAAGAAGATCGCCGGCGCGGCCTTCGAGGCCAGCGGGCAGCAGTGCATCTCCGCCCAACGGGTCATCGTCGAGCGTCCGATCCTGGCGGCTTTCCAGGAGGCTTTCGTCGCGGCGGCTGAGGCGATGCGGGTCGGCCCGATCGACGACCCCGACACGGATCTCGGTCCGCTGGTCAGCGCCGCGGCTGCGGACCGCGTCATGGCGATGGTGGAGGACGCCGTGGCACGCGGTGCGCGATGCCTGGTCGAGCCGCGGCGCTCGGGTTGCGTCGTCAGCCCCGGCGTACTGGTCGACGTGCCGCGCGACGCCCGGCTATGGCGCGAGGAGGTCTTCGGACCGATTGCCGTACTCACGCCGGCGGCCGATGCAGAGGAGGCTTTGGCCCTGGCCAACGACTCCCCGTTCGGGTTGCAGGGAGCGGTGTTCACCGCCTCCCTGGATGCTGCCCTGCGGTTCTCCGAAGCCTTTGAGGTCGGGTCCCTGTGGGTGAACGAGGCGAGCCGGTTCCGGCTCGACATGTATCCCTTCGGCGGGGTCAAGCGCAGTGGTTTTGGCCGGGAAGGGGTGCGCTACGCGGTCGAGGAACTGACCCAGGTCCGCTTCACCGGCATCCGTTCCGGAGGCGCGGCGTGAGCGGGCGGGCGGCCTCGGCGGCGACTGGCGCTTCGGCCGCCGGCGCCCGCGTCGTGACCGCTGCCGCGCCCGCGGCGGCGGAGGCCGGCCTGCGCATCTTCGCCAGCGGCGGCAACGCCTTCGACGCGGCGGTCGCCATGGCGTTGGTGGAGACCGTTGCGCTGCCGATGAAGTGCGGCCTTGCCGGCGACGTGGTCGCGCTGGTCCGCGAGCCGGATGGCCGCCTGCGCTGCCTGGTCTCCGTCGGTCCGGGGGCGGGGGCGCTCGCCGGAGACGGTCAACTCACGGACACCGGGCCGTGTTCCGTCGGAGTTCCGGGAGCGCCCGCCGGCTACGCCCGGCTGGCGGCGCTGGGCAGACTCGGGCTGCCGGCCCTGGTCGCCCCCGCGGTCGAGGCGGCGACCGACGGCCTGCCCTGGTCGGAGATCGCGGTTCGGCTGACCGCCGAATCCGAGGCCCTCTTGCGCCGGCACAACCGGGATACTGTGTTCCTGCCGGGCGGGCGTGTACCCACCGTCGGAGAGATGCTGCGCCTGTCCGGCATGGCGGACCTGCTGCGCGCATTCGGCGAAGACGGCGAGAAGCTGTTCCATGGGTCCCGCGGCGAGGTGTTGTGCGAGCGGGTGCGGGCGGCGGGCGGTTTCCTGGCGCCGGCCGACCTCGAGGTCGAGCCGGCGGCCTGGACGGAACCGATGCGGTTGCCTCTGGCGGGCGGGGCGGTCCTCGCCGCCACGCCGGCACCAACCCACGGGCCGGCCCTGCTGCGCGCAGTCGACCTGGCGCTCCATCGGCATGTCGACCCTATGGCGGCAGCCCGTGCCGCCCGGCATGCCGAAGCGGAAGAGGCCGGCGGCCTACCAGTCGGAGGGACCTCGCTGGTCACTGCCGCCGAGACCGGGGGGGCGGCGGTCGTCCTCATGCACAGCAATTCCTATCCACACTACGGCTCCGGTCTCGTGGTCAACGAATGGGACCTGGTGCTGAACAACCGGCCGGGGCGCGGTTTCGACACCACCGCCGCGGCGTCCAGCACGCGGGCGCCCGCACCGGGGCGTGTTCCGCCGACGACGCTGCACGCCTGGGCCTATGAGGCGAAGGACGCCGTGACGCTTGGCGCGACGCCGGGCGGGATCAATCAGATGGTCTGGAACCTCCAGGGCATCCTGGACGTGGCCCATGGTCTGCCGCCGTCGGAGGTCGTCAAGGCACCGCGCTGGAGCCTTGATGCCCGGGACGACGCGGCGGTCGAAGAGGATCACGCCGTTGCCGGGCGTCCCGATGTCCGGCGCGTGCCGCCCGCCAGCCTTCGGTCGGTCCAGCAGATCGTCCGGGTCGAGACCGGCCAGGTGGCCGCCGCCGCCGACCGGCGCACCGGGGCGGTCGCGGCAACCGCAGGGAACCAACGGACAAGGCCATGAAGGTACAGCAGTCGTTTGACGTCGAACACCCGGCCAAGACGGTCTGGCATGCCCTGTCGGACCTCGATCTGGTCGCCACCTGCATGCCCGGCGCGGAGCTGACCGGACGCGACGGCGACGACTACACCGGCCGGATCCGTGTGAGGCTGGGCCCGATTACCGCTCGGTTCGACGGCAAGGCCACGGTGGTGCGCGATGATGCGACCTACACTGGGACAGTCGACGGGCAGGGCACCGACACCGGAAGCGGCTCTCGGGCTGCCGCCAGCTTGTCCTACGTCGTCCAACCTACAGGCGCCTCGGCGAGCCGGGTCTCGGTCGACAGCGACATCAAGCTGAGCGGGTCGCTGGCCCAGTTCGGCCGCAGCGGCATCGTCAACGACGTCGCACGCCAACTGACCCGCGACTTTTCCAAGAACCTGCAGGAACGTCTGAACCAGCCTGCTTCGGCCGGGACGGAACCCGTCCCGCCGTCGCAGGAGATCCACGGGTTTCGCCTGCTCGTGTCGATCCTCTGGAACAGGCTTTCGACGTCTGTTCGGGGACTTTTTGGGCGTCCGCGCGACGCGCGCAAATAGACGAAGCTCGGCGGCGACGGAGGAACTGATGAGGGGTGGCCGCCGGAACGAAGTGGGGATCGTCCCCACGCAACAGGAGGGGAGTTCACGGAAATGAGCTGGAACACATCGAAGTGTCGGCGCGTCGGCCTGATGGCCACTGCCGGAATGTGCCTCGCGGGCGCGGCAGCCGCCCAGGATCTGCCGACGGTCACCATGCAGGCGATCGAAGGCAGTGTGGGCGGCGTGCCGCTCATGATCATGGAAGCCAACGACCTCGACGAGAAGCACGGCTTCAACGGGGTGTTCGAACTCCTGCCGCATGCCGGCGCCAATCAGAACTTCCTGATGGGCAATTCCGACATCGCCATGGACAACGACATCGTCGGGACTGCCATCGCGCGGACCGAGGGTTTCGACGTCACCGCGTTCTACCCGATCGGCAATCTCTACCTGGGCATCGTGGTTGCCGAGGATTCGCCATATCAGACACCCGAAGACCTGATCGGCAAGGAGGTCGGGCATTTCGGCTTCGACTCAGGAACCACGACGATGCTGCGGATCATCGTCGATGACATCTACGGCTTCGACGTCACCGAGGAGTACGAATTTTCGGAGGTGGGGCCAGCCGCATTGGTGCAACTGCTGGCCCAGGGGGAGGTTGAAGCAATCTTCGACTTCGAGTCCTTCGTCAGCGAGGCCATCGTGGTGACTCCGGGGCGCTATCTGCTTCAGGCGCACACGGCGTATTCCGAGCATACCGGCGGGTTCGCGCCCTGGATCACCAACATGGTGGCCCATGAAGACTGGCTGCAGGAGAACCCGGAACTCGCCTACGCGGTGCGCGACGCGTACGACGAGGCGATCCGGATGATGGAAGATTCCGACTACGAGATCCTGCGGGAATCCTACATCACCGATCGCCTTGGGCTTGACGACCCGGCGGTCCTCGACGTGCTGATCGAGAACGCCCGCTCGACGCCCTACTTCACCAACGAGTGGTCGCCGGAGTTGATCGCCCAGGCCGAGGCGTTCCTGGAGAAGCTGGCCGCCGACGGCCTGCTGATCGAGGAGGTGCCGGACGGAGTGATGGTCACCCTCGAGGAGTTCGTCGGTCCGCGGTCGTAGCCGCGGCCGTTGCGGCGGGGGCGCGATGCGTCCCCCGCCGCATCTTTCTCTGCGGGTGTCGACAGAGATCCGTCCCGTCATCCGGGATGGCGCCGGCGCAATCCCGCCAGTGTGCTCGGGGAAAGCACGATGTCCAGACTCAGCACGCTTCCATGGTCGATCGCGGCGATCGCGCTGCTGTTTCCGGCTTGGTGGCTGGCCCATCGCCATACAACCTTTATTGCCGATCCCCTCGTGGTGGCCGAGGCCTTGCCGGCTTTTCTGGGCGATCCGGAGACCTGGCGGCACATCGGCATCACCGTCTGGCGAGTCGCCGTAGGATTGTTTCTCGGCGTGGCGATCGGCGCCGTCGTTGCCTTCGCGATGCGGTTGAGCGACCTGAGCAGGAGCGTCTTCTCGCTCTACGTCACGATTGCCCTGCGAACCCCGAGCGCCATCGCCGCGATTCTCGCGCTGGCGATCTTTCAGCGCAGCGAAATCGGCTACATGGCTGTCGTCGCGTTCATCACCTTTCCTTTCATGACTATTGGTCTGCTCGACGGCCTGCGCAGTGCCGACCGTCAACTCGACGAGGTCGCGCAGATCTACCGCCTCGGCACATGGGCCCTGATCCGACACATCCTCTTGCCGTTCCTGGCGCCATTCGTTTTCAGCGCCTTTCGCAATGCCTATGCCCTCGCCTGGAAGGTCATTGTCGTCGCGGAAATCTTTGGCGCAGCCAAGGAGGGTTTCGGCGCTCGCTTCAACTATGCTTGGGATTACCTACTGATGATTGATGTACATCTTTGGTTACTGGTATTCATTGTCCTCGTGCTCTTTGTCGAGTATGGGGTCATCCGCGTCCTGGAACGTCACGTGTTCCGGTGGCGCAAGACGATTGACGCGTAACGCAGGCCGGCATCACGGCGAGAACGAGGGGGAACTTGCGCTGATGACCGCCATAACGGAACCAGTGCTCGACGTGCGCGGCCTGACCGTCACATACGGGGCGACAGGGCGCCTGGCGATCGAACGCATCGACCTGCAGGTGGGCAAGGGAGAGTTCGTGGCCATTGTCGGCCCGTCCGGCTGCGGCAAGTCGACGATGCTGAACGTCTTGTCCGGACTACTCGCGCCGACGCGGGGCACCGTGGCGGTGGAGGGGGCGCCCATCTACGGGACCGGCGCGCGGGCACCACATCTGGGCTACGTGTTCCAGGGGCACCGGCTGCTGCCTTGGCGGACCGTCAAGCAGAACCTTGAGCTGGTGCTTGCCGCTTCGGACGTTCCGCGAGACCGCTGGGACGAGAACATCGACAGGATCCTCGACATCCTGCACATCGGCGAGTTCAAGGATTCCTGGCCGCTGCGCCTGTCCGGCGGTCAGCGCCAGCGGGTGTCGATCGCCCGTGCGCTGTTGGTCGAGCCATCCTACGTCCTCATGGACGAGCCGCTCAGCACCCTCGACGAGGTGACCGCGCGGCGTCTTCGCCAGGAACTGACGCAGATATGGAAGCGCACGGGGTCGACCATCGTCTTCGTCACGCACTCGATTCGGGAAGCCGTCTACCTCGCGGATCGGATCGTCATCCTGACCCGGGGGCCGGCCAGCGTCGTCACCGATTTCCGAGTGCCGATCGAGCGGCCGCGCGCCTACGAGGATCCGGCGATCGGGCAGGTCGAGGCGGAGATCGTCGAGCGGGTCCTCGACGCCTGGGGCTTGGCCGAAGAGACGACGGCATAGGTTGGCGACAATGGCAGAGGCGACACTGACCCCAGAGAACGGCGACATGTCTGCGCTGGCGGCGGAAGCGGTCGCGGCGCGGCGGCGTCGCCGTGTCAACCTCGGAGGGACGGCCATCGCCCTGCTGGGGCTTCTGGCGCTTTGGATCGCGTTGTCGATCCTGGTCCGCCCGTGGGTACCAACCCCCATGGCAACGCTCTTCGCCATGGGGGACGCGCTTGCGTCGGCCGGGTTCTACGCCGATATGGCGCTGACCCTGGGCCGGGTCCTTGTTGCGTTCACCGCGGCCTCCGTCGTCGGATGTGCACTCGGTATCGCCGTCGGCCTGTCCCGGCGCACCGAGGCATTCTTCCAGCCGCTGCTGGCCGTCGGGCTGGCGATTCCCGATCCGGTCTACATCATCTTTGCCATCCTCGCCCTTGGGACGGGGGAGTTGGCCGGCGTCGTCGCCCTGACCGTCGCGCTCGTACCGTTCGTCTCCAATATCGTCCGCTCCAGCGTGCATGCCCGGGACCTCGATCTCGACGAGATGGTCAAGGTGTACAGGTTCTCGCGATGGGAGGCATTCCGGTCCAACCTGGTGCCCCAGTTGATCCCGGCCTTTCTGACGGCGGCGCGCTTCTCGTTCGCCCTTTCGTGGAAGCTTGTCGTGGTCGTCGAGGCGCTGAGCCAACCGGACGGCATCGGAGCGGCAATCTTTCAGGCGTTCAATGTTCTCCGAATGCGGGAGATGCTTGCTCTCGCCATCTTGTTCACCCTCGTCATGCAGCTTCTTGAGCGCGGCGTCATCCAACGGCTCGAGCAGAGACTTCTGCAGTGGCGACTGTGACCTTCAAGCTATAGTAGAACCGCCCGGCCTAGGAGCCTCAAGCAGCCGCAGCTTTCAGACTCACTTCGCCCCAATTGCCGAAGGCAGAACGGTGCCTGTCTTTCGATCAGCAACTGTTGATCGCCAGCACCATCGGCGGGAATTCAGCAAGTTGAGTCGCATATTCTCCAGGTGCTTTAGCATGCTTCGGGCCGCGAGGTCATGCTGCACCTCTAAATGGCGGATGATCTCGAAGTGCGTGTGCGGTCCCGTCGACAGGATTGGGTCCAGTGGTCGGTCGATCCCCGCGCTCGCCACTGAGGCCGGCGTCACGTCGTCATACGTCGCGCGGGTGCTGCGGCTGGGGTTTCTGGCACCGGCCGTGGTCACCGCGATCCCTGAGGATCGCCACCCGGTCGAGCTGACCGCCAAGCGGCTCGCCATCCGCGTCCGGCCGAATGGTCGGCCCAGCGCACCGCGCTCGGTCTCGACTGATCCGATTCCGGACCAAGTGTCCGTCCGGACTGACCGCTTTGGGGCGCATTCCGACAAGCTTGCAGTGTCGCCTCAGGAGGGCCCTGTCCTGTGGCCGACGCCGCAGCGCAACACGCTGACGGGGTCACGCCGCGGTTCTCGGTGAACCCCCGAAACATGAAATAGAGATAGGAGCGCCGAAATGCCCTGAGAGACGCGCTGGGGAGCATCTCTCACCCCGGGACGAGTTCTGGGTTTGGGCAAAAAGGGGAAGGCGCTCGTTAAGATAGAAAACGTATTGGCTGGGGCGCCAGGATTCGAACCTGGGATCGCGGGACCAAAACCCGCTGCCTTACCGCTTGGCTACGCCCCAGCAGGACGGCGGCGGGGCCGGACGATAGCCGCAAAGGCGGCGGTGGGCAACAGCCCGCCGCGCGGCTTCTCAATGGCGCTGACGCTCGCCCGCTGCTTCGAAAAGCGGCGTTAACCAGTTGTCGGTACTTGGTTCGCGCCGCGATCCTGCCATACTCACCGCCTAGGCGGACAGGCGAAGGGACGCGTGCGGGCGTTCCCGCGTGCTGTCGGCCTCCGAAGTCGGGCTCTCCCGTATGGGTGCGGCGGGCGGAGTCGGGCTCGAAGGAAGCAGTATTCGAAAGCGGACCCATGACCGGCGACCGACCCGAAATCCCGGAAGACGACGTGCCGCCCCCTTCGTCCGGAGGCGATGCGCAGACCCTGATCCTGGAGGAAATCCGTCGGATTGCCCGGGCCCAGGAGCGGATGGAGAACCGTCTCGACGATCGTCTGACGCGCCTGGAGCGTCGGCTGGACGACTTCGAGGCTGTCGCGGACGGCACCGACTCCACCGACAGCGGGACCGGTTCGGCGGCGGACGCGGGCGCGGCGCCGGGGGGCCTGGCAGCCGTGACGGCGGGCGCGCCCCGAGGTGGCACGGCGGCTCCCGCCGCGGCGTCGGAGACCCGCTTCGGCTCTCCCGGGGAAACCGCGCCACCCCGCGACGGCGCCGCCCGCAGCGCCGACAGGCCGAGACGGAAGGGTCGCGGGTTCGGCACCGTGCTGGCCTGGCTCGTGGTGCTGGTCGCCGTGCTGGCGACCGCCGGCTGGTGGGCGCAGACGACCGGACGCCTCGCCCCGCTGACGGAGCGGGTGCGCGGCCTCCTGGTCGCGGAGGAGGCGCCGCCGGTCGCCGAGGGGCCGGTCGCGGGCGAGGCGGTGGACGAGACTCCCGATGCCGCGGATGCCGGGCAGGACGTCGTCGTCCCGTCCCCGACCGAGCGGGAAATCGCGGTCGGCGTGGCGGAGGAGACCGATGTCGCGTCTCCGTCCGAGGTCGATACCGAAGACCCTGCCGCCACCGATCCCGAGGCGACCGACGGTTCGGCCTCGGGCGAGCCGGATGCGGCGCCATCGCAGGAGGCCGCCGCGCCGGCAGACGAGCCGGCCGCATTGCCCGAAGCCGGTGAGCCGATCGACGGCACGTCCGCTTCTGCCGACGCTGCCCCGGACGAAACCACTGCGGCTCCTCCCGACGCTGCCCTGGGAGAAACCACGGCGGCTCCCGTCGCGCCGGTCGCTGCCGAGGAGGCGGAGGAGGACGAAGCGGCCCAGGCAGGCGCCGAAGGCGAGGCCGAACCGGCAGCCGAGTCGGCGGCTCCGGCCGAGGCATCGTCGCCGCGGCTCTCCTCGACCCGACCCGCTGCCACCCCCGAGCCGCCCCCTGGCCAGCCGGAGGTCGCAGCAGTCCCGCCGGAACCGGTTGAGGCCGCCGATCTGGAGCAGGTGGCCGCGAGCCGGGCGCCCCTGCCGGACAATGCCTCGGACGACCTGCGCGAACTGGCCGGGCTGGCGCTGCAGGGGCGGCCCGAGGCCCAGCACGACCTTGCCACGGCCTATGCGTTGGGCGAGGCGGTGCCGCGCGACTATGAGCTGGCGGCCTACTGGTACCGCCGCTCGGCCGACAGCGGCGTGGCCAACGCGCTCTACAATCTGGGCGTCCTGACTGAGCGGGGCCTTGGGGTGGAGCAGGACAGTTCGGCCGCCTTCGACCTTTTCCTCGCCGCGGCCGAGGAGGGGCATCCGGACGCCCAGAACGCCGTCGGCCTCGCCTATTCGGCGGGGCGTGGCGTGGAGCAGGATCTGTTCAAGGCCGCCAGCTGGTTCCAGGCCGCCAGCGCCAGCGGAAATCCCCGCGGTGCCTTCCACATGGGACGCCTGTTCGAGCGCGGGCTGGACGGTGCGCCGGACGTGAACGCCGCCGCCGGCTGGTACCGCATCGCTGCCCAGGAAGGCGACGCGGATGCCGAGGACTCGCTGGCCCGGCTCACCGGCAGCGGAGAGGCGACCGGCAGTGAGACGGTTGTGGGCGCGGCAGATCCGACCTCCGGCGACACGGCCGTTCCCGTACCCGACAGCACGCCGGAACCGGTCGCCAGCGGGCCCGCGGCGCCCGCCGAAGACCCTCTGACCCGGGCCGAAATCGAGCAGCTGCAGCGCCTGTTGAACGAGGCAGGATACGATGCGGGGCCGGTAGACGGCCTGATGGGCGATCAGACACGCAGTGCGATCGAGGATTGGCAGCAGAACAACGGCCTCCCCCGAACCGGAGAGCCGAGCCGTCGTCTGCTCGAGCGGTTGCGGTCGGGCTGACCGGGGCGCCTCGTAGGCCGTCCTCGGGACGGGATCGCGGGCGATGCTTACCGCCAGACCGGCTCGCCCAGGTACACCTCGTCGCGGCTGGTCAGGGCGCCGGTCGTCGCACCGGCGCCGGCGCCGATCAGCGCTCCCGGAATGGCGCCGACCCCACCGAAGGCGAGGCCGGTAACGAAACCCGCGCCCGCCCCCGTCATCGCGCCGCCTGCTGCCCGTTCCCGTGGCTCGGTGCCGCAGGCGGTGACCATAAGGGCGAGGGCGGTGATGGCGAGGGCGGCAGCGGGGGCGGGTCGGCGCAGCATTCGGATCAAGCTCCTCGATCGGGTGGGGCGGCAGTGGCTCTCGCCCCCTTGTTTGAGATCGCCACCGCGAAGGACCGGCGCCAGCATAGACGCCTGGAGTCCACCTGGGGAGAGGCCGTGATCCGAGCGGACGCCGCGACCGGCAACCGGCGATCCTCCCGGCGCAGAGGTGAGAGGATGGACGCACAAAGCAGTCCATGACATTGGCGAGGCACCATCCTATGCTAACATCTGACGTATACAAGACCGGGTGGTAAAGCCCGGCGACCGAGGACCGGCGCCATCGGGAGTCCCCCCACATGCCCATGCTTTACCATCTTTACGAGATGCAGCACGTTGCGGTCGCTCCGGCGCGCTTCGTTGCCGACCAGGGACAGCACTGGCTACGCAACCCTTTCAACCCCTTCGCCTATACGCCCTACGGCCGGATGCTGGCGGCGGGCTTCCATGTCTTCGAGCATGCGACCCGGCGCTATGGTAAGCCGCGGTTCGAGATCGACGAGGTGACGGTCGGCGGAAGGACCGTTCCCGTGACCGAGCGGATCTGCCACCGTCGCACGTTCGGCCAGCTCAAGCGGTTCGAGCACCAAGATGGGGGGGATCGGCCGCGCGTGCTGCTGGTCGCCCCGATGAGCGGGCACTATGCGACCCTGCTGCGCGGCACGGTGCGCGCCATGGTGCCCGACCATGATGTCTACGTCACCGACTGGCGCGATGCCCGCAACGTGGCGCTGCACGAGGGCAGTTTCGACCTGGACGACTATATCGACTACCTGATCGACTGGCTGCACGCTCTCGGTCCCGAGACGCACGTGATGGCCGTATGCCAGCCCTCGGTGCCGGTGTTGGCGGCGGTGTCCCTGATGGCGGCGTCCGACGATCCCTGCCAGCCGCCGTCGATGACTCTGATGGGTGGCCCGATCGACACCCGGCGCAATCCGACCGAGGTCAACCGGCTGGCCGAGGAAAGGCCGATGGAGTGGTTCGAGCGCACGGTGATCACCCGCGTCCCGCCGCCCAACCGGGGCTTCATGCGCCGGGTCTACCCAGGTTTCCTGCAACTCGCCGGCTTCATGCACATGAATCTGGACCGGCACATCGATGCCCATCGCGAGGTGTTCTTCCATCTGGTCGAGGGCGATGGCGAGAGCGCGCAGTCGAAGCTCGACTTCTACGAGGAGTATCGCGCCGTCATGGACCTGACGGCGGAATTCTATCTCCAGACGGTCAAGACCGTGTTCAAGGACCATGCCCTGCCCAAGGGCACCATGGTCTCGCGCGGCCGGGCGGTCGACCCGGCGGCGATCCGGCGCACCGCCCTCCTGACCGTGGAAGGGGAAAGGGACGACATCTCCGGTCTGGGGCAGACCCGGGCCGCCCAGGACCTGTGCACCGCCCTGCCGGAATCGATGCGGGTCCATTACGAGCAGCCGGGCGTCGGCCACTACGGCATCTTCAACGGCCGTCGCTGGCGCGAGGAAATCCAGCCCCGCGTCGCCGCGTTCATCCGGGGCCATGCCGACGACCGGAAAGGCGGTGCCCGCGCGGCATAGACTTTGCCGGTGCCGGCCTCGACGGAAATTGTTTGGGCGGACCTTTCGGCCGATCGGTCCGGCGCCAACATGCCAGGGGCCTGCCTGTCCTGTTGTGCGGAGCCGCGATGAAGCTGTTCTCCCCGACACTCGGCCGCCGGCTCGGCGAGGCCGTGGCATCCGCCCTGGACCTCCCGCTCGGGACCCTGGAGGAACGGTCGTTCGAGGACGGCGAGTTCAAGATCCGGGCACTGGAGACCGTCCGACGGGAGCGGGTCTATGTCGTCCAGTCGCTCAACGGCGAAGCGGCGGCGGGCGCCCCCGAAAAGCTGATGCGCTTCCTCGTGCTGATTGGCGCGCTGAAGGATGCCGGCGCGGCCGAGGTGACGGCGGTGGTGCCATATCTGCCGTTCAGCCGGAAGGACCGTCAGACCCAGCCGCGCGATCCGGTCACCACTCGCCATGTCGCCCGATTGATCGAGGCCGCCGGAGCGGACCGAGCGGTGACGCTCGACGTGCACAACCTCGCCGCCTTTCAGAACGCCTTCCGCATCCCGACCGACCACCTGACCGCCCTGACGCTGTTCGTGGAGTGGGTGGCGGAGCGTCTGGGAGGTCGCGACCTGGTCGTGGTCTCGCCGGATTCGGGCGGGGTGAAGCGGGCCGAGACCCTGCGCATCGCCCTCGCGAAGCGCTTCGGCACCGAGATCCCGGGCGCCTTTGCGGAGAAGCATCGGGCCAAGGGCGAGGTCAGCGGCGAGGCGCTGGTGGGGCCGGTCGAGGGTCGGGTCGCGCTGATCCTCGATGACATGATCGCCTCGGGCGGAACGCTGGCCCGTGCCGCGCGGGCCTGTCTGGATCATGGCGCGACGGAAGCCTGGGCCTTCGCGACGCATGGCCTGTTCGCCGAAGGGGCGGCGGAGACGCTGGACGATGACGCCCTGGCGCGGGTCGTGGTCACGGACGCCTGCGGGCCGCCGCGCCTGCCGGAGGCGCTTGTGACGCGGAAGCTGGAGATCGTTCCCGTGGCCGGGCTCCTCGCGGAGGCGATCCGACGGATCGACACGGGCGGGTCGATCGTCGATCTCCTGAACCCGGAGGCCTAGAGCCTTCTGCGCGCCGAAGGGCGCAGGCAAGATGCTCCAGATCATTGAGTTCACGATGTGCGGTGCGTGAGCGTCGGCCCCCCGCTCGTGGGCGACGCGGGACGAATGACGCGGGACGAATCCGGAGTCGCCCCAGTCGTCCGGCCTCCTCGATCGAGGTCGTTCGAGCCGCCCCTACCGCCCTTCGAACAGCGCATCCCGGACGCCGGTCAGCCGGAATCCGTCGGCCTGTGCCAGCAGCACCGGCGTGAAAGCTGCTCCGAGGGCGCGGGCGACCGGCCCCGAAAGATCGGTGTCCTGGACCGTCGGAGCCGCTTCGGCCGCTGCGGAGTCAGCCGGGGGATCGACCAGAGGCCGGGGCATCGTGCCGGCATCGCCCGCAGCGGCCTGCTCCCCACCCGGCACCGTGGCGGCGGAGACCAGGGCCTCCGCGCGCCCCGGCACGTTCGTGGGGGGCGCCTCCACGACCGGCATGGCCGGCTCGACGAAGTCCTCATTCAGATAGAGCTCGCCCGCGTACCAGCCGGTGATCGTCTCCCGGATGGCGGCGGACAGGGTCGCCACGTCGGCCTCCTCCACCGTCGCCGGCAGGGGATCGGCGCCGACCGCCAGGAAGACATTGCCCGCCGCGTTCTGCACGTCGGCATAGGCGAGGTCGCGGCGGAGCGTCGCCACCAGCTGGTCCAGTTCTGCCTGGATCACGGGCAGGCTGCCGGTCCGGCCGGTCTGCGCCTCCCGCTGGCGCTGGGTCAGGATCTCGGTGTCGAGAGCGAGCAGATCCGCCGCCGTCTCGTACCGGGCGAGGGCATCGCGATAGCCGATCCAGGCGACGTAGAGCTGGGTGAGCACGGCCATGCTCAAGGCCTGTCGGCGGGTCTCGACCAGCTCCTCCTGGGCTTCCGCGAAACGAACCGAGGACGGTCCGGACAACAGGTTCATCAGGTTCCAGGTGATCTGGAGGCTTGCCTCGTACCAATCGTTGTTCAGGAGGAACGAGTTGGAATCGTAGCGGAATCCGGCATCGAGCTCGATCCCCGGCAGCATGCGGGCGATCGCCTTGCGGGTCTCGTCGGCCGAGATCCGCCGCTGGTAGCTCTCCTCCCGCAGTTCCGGCCGGTAGGACAGCGCCAGCTCCTCCAACTGGCCGGGCTGGACGGCGATGGTCGGAACGGCGAAGCCGTCCCTGGCCGGATCGGCGAGGGTGAACGGCCGGTCGAGCGGCAGGTTCATCAGCGCCGCCAGTTCGGTCTTGGCCAGGACCAGCTGGGCGCGCAGGTCCTGCAACTGGCGCAAGGTGTCGAGCAGGGTTCGCTCGTAGGTCAGGGCGTCGAGCGGCGATTGAAGGGCGAGCCGCCGGATCGTCGCCGTGTCGTTGCGGGCGGCGTTGACCCGTTCCATCAGCGGGTCGATGCGGTCGATCAGCCGCTGCGCCGTCACACCCCGCCAATAGGCCGAGCGCACGTCCTGGATGATGCCGTGGACGACCTTGCGTCGCCGCTCCGATGCGATATAGGCGCGGTTGCCCTGCTGGCGGGCGTTGAAGTAGCTGACGCCGAAGTCGAGGACGTTGAAGACGAAGGTGGCATCGGCCACCTCACGCCGGTCGTCGAGCGACGTCGAGGTCTCCAGCGACTGCTGACCCGTGGTAACGCTGCGGCTCGACGAAGCGGAGGTGTTGGAACGCGCCTCGATGCCCGCCGACGCCAGCACGTCCGGCAGCATGTCGTAGCGCGTCAGCTCGTACTGACGCTGGGCGAGCACCTCTTCCATCAGCTGGACGCGGTTCTCCAGATTGTAGAGGATCGCCCGGGCCATCGCCTCGTACAGTGTCACCGGGCCATCGATCGGATCCTGCTCGGCGAACATCGCGCCCAGATCCTGCTCGATCCTCTCCTGCGTTTCTTCGGCCGAGAGAGGGGGCGGCTTGACCGAACAGCCTGCCAGGAGAAGCGCTCCGGCGGTCGTGGCCAACAGGCCCGTCGCTTTCCGCCGTCGCCGGGCCGGATTCCCAGCATCCTCGCCCCTTGGGCGGTGGTGGACCGCCTGCCCGATCGTCCCCGTCACTCGTCGGTCTCCTACGCGTCCCGGCCCGTCATTGTCCCGGCAGACCCCGCAGCGGTTCGATGCGCTGCCGGTCAACCGAATCGCGGGCAGGTTTGTATGCGCCATGATCGAATGATTAAATCAATTGCCAGTTGATCACAAGGACCTCATTTCGGGATTCGCGCGTTCCATTGCTCGATTTTTGGCAGAATGGATTGTCTGTCCCCGAGGGACGTCGGATTGCGGTGTTGGACGGCCAACGGTTCGGGGGCAGGGCCGGCGGCGGGCCCACCTTGCGCGGCAGGCCGGTCCGGCCAGACGTCGGCCCGCGGTGGATGCCGGAACCCGTGATCCGGTATCAGGCCAGCGGGACAGCCGACAGAGCGCGCGCGACTGTCGCCGCCTCCCGCTCGAAGCCGAACGCCGCCCGGTTCAGTTGCGCCTGGAATCCCGGCGCATTGCCGGCGGTCGGCTCTTCCGCACCATCCGCGGCCGAGAGGGCCGCGAGATCGGCCTCCCCGGGGACCGCAGGGTCCTCGGGCAACCTGCCGAGCAGGGCCAGCGCTACCGGGTCCAGAGTCTCCAGCGCCGCCTCGTCGGCCGGCGCCTCCTCGGCCGGCGGGGCATCCTGCGGAGCGGGCGGTGCCTCGCCACCAGGGCCGCTCGCGGGCGAGCCGTCCGTCGGTGTGGTGGGGGCATCCGGCTGCCCGGTCCCGTCCGGGCCGGCGCCGGTCGGCGTTTCGCCGGTGCCGAAGCCGCCGCCTTCGGCGCCGTCGTTGCCCGAGCCGGTTCCGCCGCCGCCGGCGCCGAGGCCGCCGCCGATACCGAGCCCCTGCAGGCCATAGCCGCTCCAGCCGCCGCCGCCGAAGCTGAACAGCTGGCCCCCCCCCGAGCCGAAGCCGTTGGCCAGGCTGCTGGTGCCGCTGGCCTGGAAGGCCGCCTGCTGGAACACCTGCCCCGTGGGCGAGGCGGCAAAGCCGGCACCGCCAGCATCGAAGAACCGGCCGATCTGGGACGTGCCCGGGGTGTCGCCGTTCGACCCGCCGATCGGCGTCAGAACCGGTGCCGGCGGGGGCGGTTCGGCCGGCGCCGGGTCGCCCGGCACGGCGATCGAGACCGGCTGCTGGGGAGGTGTGGCGCGAAACTCCGGCACGCCCGCCTGCGCCGCGACGATCCGCACGGTCACGGGCTGCGCGGCGGTCGCCCCGCTGCCGTCGGTGGCCACCAGGCGGAGCGTCACCGTCCCCGTCGTGGTCGAGGGAGGATCGAGCGTCAAGGCGCCGGTCGACGGATCGAACGTCATCCATCCGGGCAGTGCCCCCCCACTGTCGGCGGTAAGGCTCAGCGTCAGAGTGTCGTTCAGATCGACATCGGTGAAGAGGGTGGGGGACAGGATCGCCGTCACCGCCCGACCCGGCGTCACGTCGATCGGCGCGGCCCCTCCCGACGGCACGGGCGCATCGTTCGCCGGCTGCAGATCGAGCGTCACCACGGCGGGCGCAGAGGTCTGGGCGCCGCCGCCCGTGTTGCCGTTGTCGTTGACCTGGACGGTCAAGGTCGTGTCGGTTTCGGCATTGGCGGCCGGCACATAGTCGACGTTCGACCCGGCGATGAAGGCGTTGATGGCGGTCGTGCTGCCAGTCAGCGCCAGGGTGCCGGTGCCGCTGCCCGAGACGGTGACACCGCCGCCCGCCGTGGCGGCGAGGGTTCCGGTCGCGGCCGTGAGTGTCGCTGTCACGGCACCCGTGCCGGCGTCGATGTCGGCGACGGTTATGCCGGTCACCTTGGTCGGCGTGTCCTCGGTCACGGTGATGGTGGCGGGCGCGGCGACCGTCGGGGCATCGTTGGCGGCCGCGACGGTCACCGTCAGCGCCTGGGCGCCGCTGCTGTTACCGCCGGCTCCGTCGGTCAGCGCCACCGACACCGTGCGGGCGCCGGGGGTCGGGGCATCGCCGCCCGTGTTCGCATAGGTCAGCGCCCGCAGCAGGGCCTGGGCGGCGACGGGCGTGGCGTTGGCGTTGAGCGTCACCACGAGATCGGCGCCGCCGGTGCCGCCGGTGGTCGTGCCGATCGCGGTGCCGGCAAACGATACGGTCGTGCCGGCGAAGCCGATCTGCCCCGCGCCGGTGCCGTCGTTCGCGATCGACAGCACATCCTCCGCCGCGACGCCGCCGCCCGTGATCGAGACGGTCAGGGTGCCGCCATTGAAGTTGGCCGAGTCCGCATCCTGGACGGTCGCGTCGGCGCCGGCGTCGAGCCTGATGGCGCCCCCGTTCTCGCTGAAGGTCGGCGTGTCGCCGGCGAGATTGGCGATGGTCGGCCGATCGCTGACGGTGACGGCAATCGTATCGGTGTCGCTGTTGGTGCCGTCGCTGGTCAGGACCGTGATCGTCTGAGCCCCGCTGGTGTTGACCGCCGGCGTGTACTGCAGGTTGGCCAGCGTGGCGTTGACGTCTGCGATCGCGCCGGAGATCTGGATCGAATTGGTACCGCTGCCGGTGACCGTTGCCGCGCCCGTGGTGGTGAAGGCGCCCGCACCGCCGGGCACCGAGACGGTGGTCGTGACGGTGGCGCTGTCCGCGTCGGCGACCGAAATCCCGCCGATCGCAAGCGGCGTGCCGTCGACCGCCGTCTGCGCGCCGGGCACCGTGTTGACCGGCGCGGCCTCCACATTGACGGTGAAGGCGGCGGCGGTGGAGGTCGCGGCGGTCGGGCCGGCCGCCGCGTCGCGGATGTTCAGGTCGAAGGTGTGCGCGCCGCCGGTCGTCGAGGCGTATTGCAGGCCCTGGATGAGGGTCTGCACGCGCGCCGCCGTCGCGTTGCTGCCGAGGTTGAGGACCAGACCGTTGGTGCCTTGGCCGTCGGTCGCGACGGACGCTATGGCGAACCCGTCGACGAAGACGACCTCGCCGGCGGCGATCGTCCCGTCTGCGGTGCCGATGGAACTGCCGGCGCTCACGCCGGTCCCGCCGCTGCCGGAGAACGAGAAGTCGCCGCTCAGGCCGGTGTTGCGCGTGACGGTGAGGGCGCCGCCGTTGAAGTTGTCGCTGTCGCCATCGGTGACCGTGGCGTTGCCGCCCTGGTCGATGCCGACAGCGGTGCCGTTGGGGGCGCTGACGCTGTCGCCGTTCAGATTGGTGATCACCGGCGGGTTGGGTGTCGCCGAGACCGTGAAGCCGCCCGATGCGTCCTGATCGCCGCCATTGGCGGTGCCGTCGGCGTCGTTGAGCGTCAGCGTGAATCCACGGTCGCCCAACCCGTTCGGCGCACTGTAGGTCAGCGCACGGATCAGCGTCTCGACCCGCGCCGAGGTGGCGTTGGGCGAGTTGAAGTCGATGCGCAGCGTGTTGCCACCCTGGCCGTCGTCTGTGGCGTTCACCGTGCCCACAGTGACGCCACCGACGGACACGGTCTCGCCGGCCGCGATCGTGCCGTCGCCGCCCGACGTGGCTGTCGTGCCGTCGAGACCCCAGGACCCGTTGGTCGTGCCCGAGCCCTGGCTGATGCTCAGGAAGCCGCCGTTGTACTCGGCCGAGTCGGGGTTGGACACGGTCGCGTCGTCGAACAGGGCCACGTTCTGCGCGCCGCTTCCGGCGGTGACGCTCGAGGTCTCGCCGAACACGCCGCCGACAGTCGGCGGGTCATTGACCGCGGTCAGGCTGACGGTGGAGGCGATGTTCGGGGCCGATGAATTCTGGCCGCCGCCCGCCGTGCCGCCGGTGTCGGTGAGGTTGGTGATGGTGACCACCCGGTTCGAGCCGGTGGTCGGGTTGTCGCTGGTGTTGCGGTAGGCGAGGGCGTCGACCAGCGTTCTCAACTGAGCCTCGGTCAGGGTGGCGCCGGTGAAGCCGACCGTCGCCGTGGAACCGGTGACGGAAACCGTGACGGTCAGTCCATTGGTCGCGGTGGTCACGCTGTTGCCGTTTGTCAGCGCCACGTCCGACCCGTCGAAGGTCAGGATCTCCGCGGCGCCGTCGCTGACGTTTGTTACCGTCAGGATCATCGAGGAGAAACGGTCGGGTGTGTTGGTGTCCTCGACCGTATCGGCCATCGGCCCGCTGTACAGGTCCACCGCCGCCCCGCCCTCGGTGAAGGTCGGGTTCTGCGCGGTCGCCGTCAGGGTCGGCGCGTCGTTGACGTTGGTCACCGAGACGGTCACCGACCCGGTGCCGGTGCCGGGATTGGCGCCGGTCCCCTGGGCATCGGCTGCATTGCCGTCGCTGAAGGTCCAGTCGAGTTGCACGCTGTTCGCCGGGTCGTCGCTTGCGTTCAAATACCGGATCGCCTGCATCACCTCGTTGACCAGCGCGGTGGTCGGCACCGTCCCGTTGTTCTGGAACGTCACCGTGACCTGACCGGCGGTCGAGGTGTCGAAACTGGCGATGACATTGCCGCCGGCGCTGATATTGCTGCCGGCGACCGTCAGGTTGCCGCCGGTCTGGATCGAGAACTGGTCGACCGCGTTGGCGCCGCCGTTGCGCGCGATCACCAGGCTCGCCCCGGCGAAGTTGCCGTTGCCGCCGTTGAGCGCGCCGAGCTCCACGTCGCTGACGGTCACGGTACCGTCGAGAACCACCGCGCTCCCGCCTTCGGTGAAGGACGGCGTGCCGTCGAGGCCCGCGAACACCGGCAGGTCGTTGACCGCCGTCACGTTGACGTTGACCGTGCCCAGGGCGACGGTGCCGCCGCCTCCCGTTCCGGTATTGCCGCCATCGTTGGCGGTCAGGGTGACGGTGGTCGCCGGGCTGCCGTTGGCGTTGCCGGCGGTGGTGTACTGGATGTTGCTGGCGGTGTTCAGATAGGTGTCGATGTTCGCCGCGGTACCGCTCAAGGTCAGGGTGCCGGTCCCGCCGCCGCTTACCGTCACGCCGCCAATGCT
>Ga0208112_100154_pt1 | contig 103028 bp, 78 predicted proteins | sample HotLakConsoUCCLE_FD_184736 | JGI IMG/M metagenome (GOLD analysis project Ga0208112, IMG submission 184736) | Hypersaline microbial mat communities from Hot Lake, Washington, USA - Hot Lake Consortium UCC-LE (SPAdes) (version 2) ...
GCTGTTCAAGTAGCTTTGTTCTAATAAAATATAGGGGGGTAGGTTTTTAAAAACGAAGCAAATAACGCCATTAAACAGCGCATTTAAGTTGTTTTTGACTAACTTTGAATTTCCCCGTTTAATAGTGTTAATTTATATTTGCACAAATCACTCCAATCCGCCCAATCTGCGTTCTATCCAACAATACAGAACACGGATAACACTGATCAAGCAGGTTTCCGCCGATCACATAATAACATCTGCGCAAATCACTCCAATCCGCGCAATCTGCGTTCTATACCTCCCTCATTCTGAATTCTGAATTCAACCCTACCCCTTCACAAACGGATTACTTCGCTTCTCTTCGCCTATCGTTGTTTCCGGTCCGTGACCCGATAAAACTCTTGTTGAGTCAGGAAGAATGTAGAGCTTTTCCCGAATAGATTTCGCTAACAAATCAAAATCGCCTTTATAGAGGTCCGTTCGCCCTATGCTCCCTTGAAATAACGCATCGCCGGCTATGACACATCCTTCTTCTTCAATATAGAAGGAAACATGATCGGGCGAATGGCCGGGAGTGTCTAATACGAGCATCCGGAACGGTCCGATTTCTAACATCCGGTTTTCGGGATAATCAAATGGCGTGAAATTAAATGGTTGTGCCGGGATATTGTACATGGATGCTTGGGAGTAGAAATTTTCCCATAAATACAAATCATCTGTATGACTTAAATAAACCGGAACATCAAACCTATCAATAACACGTTGCAATCCCCAAATATGATCGATATGCGCATGAGTGAGCAATACGGCAATCAGTTCGGCATTGTGCTTTTCCATTTCCTGCAAAACCTGATTTACTTCTGAAGCCGAGGCAAAGCCGGGATCAACAATGATGGCTTTTCCATCTGAAATCATCAAATACGTGTTTTCCTGGAATGGATTTACAGTGTATGCTTTTATAATCATAAAATACGTTGAACTTTAAAAATTTTATTTTATTGAATACCAACCTATAGGATTTGACAATATAGAGTTTTTTACAGATAAGCATGGCTGGTTATTATGTAGAGGTGCTGGATATTACAGTTTGATTGGTTCTATGAATCAACAAGTTGGTCATCCCGCAAACGCATGCAACACCTAACATTCTTGGGAAATAGATGGAGCGTTATGCGGGAACTTCCAATTTCGACATAAGAATGAGACAGAATCCGCGTTAGCGGCTGTTAGTGCTGCTTATTTCCCCGCTAACGCGGATACAAACGAAAAGCCATTTCTGAATTGGAAGTTCCACCGAAGCGCTCGGTACTTTCAGCCGGATAAGCCTCACAATGATCCCCATTTCCTTACTATCGATGGGGCTTTCCGGGATGACGCCCGAATTCCAACACCTCAAAATAAAAACAGGCTTGATTTTTTGCGTAGTGACATTCTTGTTACATTAATCACATAAAAACTTAATCATTGTTTACTATGTGTACAGTAACCTTCACAACCGGAAGTAATGCCGTTTTTATTGGTGGAAACAGAGACGAGCAAAAATCTCGTCCTGATGGAAAGCCACCTGAAATACATCAGGTTAATGGTATGAAATACCTCGCTCCTACCGATTCCAAAGCCGGCGGAACCTGGATTGCAGTAAACAAATCCGGTTTGACACTGTGTCTGTTGAATCGATACCAAGGCAATGCAGAACAACAATTTGAAAGCGGAGAGCCCCCATCAAGAGGTGTCATTATACCACGTTTTATTCATCATCAAAATCTTGAAAAATTGGCGAATGATATTGAGTTGAATCTTCATGTGGAACAGTTCAGACCATTCACACTGATTGCCCTTTCATCCAATCCGGTAAGTGCCATTCGATGGGATTGGAATGGGGAAACATTCATAAAATCAGACAAAAAATACGCTCCGGTATTATGGGTTTCAAGCGGTTATGATCAGGAAGATGTTGAAATTGTTCGTCAAAATGTTTTCAAAACGTTTTTAGACGATGCCGGAAATATGACTTTAGAAAGCATGAAAAAGCTTCACAGTTCTAAGATTCCTGAACAAGGTGCTTACTCCATCGCGATGATGCTTGACCATGTTCAAACCGTTTCATCTACTATTGTAGAAATTCATGATAAAGCAGTTCTCATGCATTATCACCATGGATATCCTACCAAGAACGGAACGTGGAAAACATTCGAATTATCGCGTGATTGAAACCTATTGTGACGTGAATTGTATTTTGTCGGAAGAGATGTGTCAACACTTGAGAAACGTTGACCATTTGCACATAAGGTGATACTTCAACCATCACTTCGACTACGAAGCGGAATGCGATTGAGATAATTACAATCCACTAAACCGCTTCTCCGCTCTGTGTGACAATATTTTTGGGAAAAATGACAAGTCATCCGACACTCAAAAAAACTGAAGCTTACTCGACATCAAAAACTTGAGATGGCACTAACTTTTCTTTTGTTAAACGAAAACAGGCGACTTCTTATTCAGAAATCGCCTGCTAAAAAAACGAGATAAATCCAATCAGGATTTTTTGCCGTACCGTTTGTTGAATTTGTCAACACGACCGGCAGTAGTAATCATTTTAATATTCTCATTGTAAAACGGATGGTTCAATGAATCAACTTCTGTGCGGTACACACCGTCTTTTGGTTTCATAGTTGAACGCATTTTCACTTCTGAGCCATCGCTCATCAGTACTGTAATTTCGTTGTATTCTGGATGTATGCCTTTTTTCATGCTGAACTCAATCTTTTCGGATTATAATTAGAAACCAAAGATAAGGTGTTTATCCAAGAATCACAAATTTATAAACGTTCAAAATCATCAGAATCAGACCCGAAATTCCCAAGTGAACCCAGCATACTTCCTACCATATCTGAAAATGTTCGCGCATCATCCAAATCATCTTTTCCAAGCATAGAATTTTGATGCAGGGCTTCCAATACAAAATCCATCATGATCAATTTTTCCGGTTCAGATGTCGGTTTAACTCTCGATTGAACCAACTCGGAAAGTCCATCCACACGATTTAATTGATGAATATAGGTTGATAGTGACGAATCATCAGCAATTTCAACTTTATGTCCTTTTGAGAACCACGAAATAATAGACACATACGTTTGGGAGTCCGTTTTCTTTTCACGCGGATCGGGAAAGTATTTCTTAAAAATCACATGAACGGCTTTACCAATCAGATGCTTGGCGACACTTACTGCGCCCTCCTGTTCACCTTCATACACCAATTCTAACTTTCCGGTTAGTGCCGGTACTGCATGAAAAATATCACACATCCGGATATGTAAGGATTCCCCGTCGTTTTTCAAGGAACGTCGTTCCGCAGATGAAATAACATGCTCCATAGTTGTGATAGTCAATCGAGCTGAAACTCCACTTTTTTGATCTACATATTCACTGTTTCGGGCTTCAAATGCAATTTGTTCAATGATTTCCTTCACAAAGTAAGGTATCATCGTTTTCTCATCGCTTCTGTTGACCCAAGCTTCCTGATCGGTTATTTGAATCCCAGTTTCAATATTTTTTGGATAATGTGTGATGATTTGAGAATCAATGCGGTCTTTCAATGGAGTGATGATATTCCCCCTGTTTGTGTAATCCTCAGGATTGGCAGAAAAGACCATCGCGACATCTAACGGAACCCGAACATTAAAACCACGAATCTGAATGTCACGCTCTTGCATAATATTCAGCAATGCAACCTGAATGCGTGGTTGTAAATCGGGCAACTCGTTTATGGCAAACAATCCTCGGTTTGATCGTGGAATCAATCCATAATTGATAACATCTTCATCCGATAGATTTTTACGTAAAGTGGCCGCTTTTATAGGGTCTATATCACCAATTAAATCCGCTACATTTGTATCGGGTGTCGCCAGTTTTTCGGCGTACCGTTCACTTCGGTGAATCCATGAAATGGGCGTTTCATCCCCTTTTTGACTGATGAGTTCTTTCGCAAACTGTGAAATTGGCGAAAGAGGGTCCTCTCGAAGTTCAGTTCCTGTAATCACCGGCATAAATTCATCAAGAAGAACATATAATGAGCGAAGAATCTTGGTTTTGGCCTGCCCTCTCAGTCCCAATAAAATGATATCATGCTTAGACAATATAGCATGTTCAATCTGTGGAATGACCGTTTTATCATAACCCTTTATGCTATCAAATATTTGTATTCCGTCTGCAATATGTTTCTTAAGATTCTCTCTGAGTTCGTCTTTGACAGAACGGGATTTCCAACCGGATGATTTAAGTTCGCCGAGTGTCTTAATGTTTGAAAGGTTTTCCAACAGTGTAATGATTTAGTTCATTTATATTTCGTTTGAAAACAAAACCAAATCTGATACGAATTAATTCAGACATTACGGTTTAATCATGAATTTTTATTAATTGATTCATGCTCATTTGGCACATAAACTATCAATGAGGGATACATGTTTCATGTGTTTTAATTCGAGCCGAGAGCTCGTATTCAGGCCATGTGCGTTTCTTGCCCTTGGCTACCATCACAAACCGGAATTCCGCTCATCACGACGAGGTAGGGAAAAGGGTTTCTGTAAACTAAGAAATGAAAAAAAGAACTTAACCAAAGGCGTCACCCTGAGCGGAGTTCCGGCTTGTAAGTTAATAACAATCAATGGGAAATTCCGGAGCGTAGTCGAAGGGTTGGTTGATTTACCACCAATCTCATCTATTCAAGACCTTAACTTCTCAATAATCTCACTTATAACCTGATAATCGCGTTCGGCTCCTCTGGAACCTGATTCATCTTTGTAAATAGACCCATCAGGTGCAATATAAATTTTATATGGAATACCACGAATAGTTAAGGAGTTGGAAAGCTCGTTGGCATGCACGTAATAGAAGCTATAATCATTATTATCTATAAATCGCTTAACATTCTCCTCGTCATCCGTCCAAAGTGGCGAAGTAGCAAGAACGACAAAATCATCCTCGTAATCTTTCATAAGCTTATCGAGTGCGGGCATAGTGCTGATACAAGGTGCGCACCAGGTTTCCCAGAAATCAATCAAAACCGTTTTTCCTCTGAAATCGGCCAATTTGTACTCATTCCCATCGAAACCATAAAACACGGCATTCTCAATAGCTTTAACCTGCGAATCCGTGAATGAATGTGCTGCTGATGATTTATTATCCGTGTTTGTTTCTGATTCAGGATTTTCATTTTCAGTTTGACTGCACGCCAGCATCAAAACCGATAATAGAATGGTTATGATAATATTTGTTTGTTTCATTTTTACTGTAAAATTAAGCGTTTATTAACTGAATATATTTTTGAGACGGGAAAAGAACCCGTTTGCAGACTCAACTTGTTTAAGTGGGTCAAAATGTTCACTTTCCCTGAGTGTTTGGAGGAGCTCGCGTTCATCTCCATCAATTTTTGCTGGAATAAATACATTCACTCTCACGTATTGATCGCCACGTGTACTCGAATTCAGTCCTGTAATCCCTTTTTCTCTGAGTCGAAGCAGTTTACCGGGTTGTGTTCCCGATTCAATTTTCAGCTTGGCTTTACCTTTCAACGTCGGCACTTCTACTTCTGTTCCCAAAATTGCGTCGGGCACACTTATTTGGAGGTCATAAATGATATTATCACCGTCCCGTTCAAAATATTCATGTTCTTCTTCTTCAATTAAGACAATTACACTACCGCTTTCTCCACCCCTATAGCCTGCATTTCCCTGACCTCTGAGTGTTAGGTAATTTCCGTTGCTCACACCGGACGGAATTTTCACAGTGATGGTTTCTTCACCTTTTACACGACCATCGCCTGAACACGTTTTGCACTTGTTTCGGATGGTTCGTCCCTCACCATTACACGTTGGGCACGGTTGCACATTCACAAATGAACCGAACATGGTTCTGGAAACCTGACGATATTCACCTGTTCCATTGCACGTGCCGCAGGTCATGAAGTCTGAATCGGTTTCCGCCCCGGTTCCCTTACAACTGGAACACTTGGTAAACTTTTTGATTTTTAGTTTTTTTTCAGCGCCAAATGCTATTTCTTCCAAGGTTAATTTCAGGCGGATTTTCATATCATCACCCGGAATCCCAACACTTCTCCTGCCTCCACGTGAGCGTCCGCGTTGCCCTCCACCGAATATATCACCACCAAAAATGTCGCCAAAGCGGCTAAAAATATCTTCAAAATCCACATTCTGGAAGTCCGGTTCACTGAACCCACCGGAATGCATACCCTGATGCCCAAACCGGTCGTAACGTGCACGCTTATTCGGGTCTTTCAGGACATCGAACGCTTCCGCAGCTTCTTTGAATTTTTTCTCGGCATCAGGATCATCCGGATTTCTATCGGGATGATATTTCATAGCCAGTTTTCGGTATGCCTTTTTCAGGGCGTCTGTATCAGCAGTTTTATCAACACCCAGTACTTCGTAATAATCTCGTTTACTCATAGTTAAATTTATTCGCTTACAATTACTTTCGCATGTCTGATTACACGGTCGCCCACTTTATATCCACTTTCCAGAACCTGAAGAACCGTATCACTTTCAACGGAATCATCGGCAGAAGGTTGGCGCATCAACGCGTCATGGAAATTTACATCAAATGGAATACCTGCTTCATCTATGCGTTCCAGTCCATGTTGATCAAGAATATTCTGAAATTTATTTCGTATGAGCTCAACACCCTGAATAAAGGGTGTTTTTCCTTCCTCTTTAACTGAAGTAAGCGTGCGTTCTAAATCATCGAAGATGGGTAAAAAAGCCTCGAGTGCTTTAAATTTCGCATCATCAAATAGGGCTATTCGCTCTTTTTGAGTTCTGCGACGATAATTATCAAACTCAGCTATCCTTCGGAGCAATTGATCGTTTTTTTGTTCCAATTCAGCTTTTAAAGCTTCATTTTCCTGTTTGAGAGCTTCAAAATCCTCTTCTGATAATTGGTCAACAGATGATTCATCATCAACCATCTCCTCTTCAATCTGATCAGATTGAGTGTCCTTTTTTAATTCTTTTTCTTCGTCGTGTTCTTTACTCATTGTCTGTTGTTTTCTAATTACTTAATATGTTACTTGTTTACTTTTACAATATCTTTTAAGCAGGGTTGCTAAACCTGTTAGCCAGTTGGTGAACCAGAGAAACCATTCGTGAATAATCCATACGTGTTGGACCAACCAGACCAATAGTTCCCATAATATTCCCGATTTTATAATTGGCCGAAACAACACTGCAATGTTCCATTTGAGGAATCTTATTTTCAGAACCAATGCGAATACTCACTTTTCCAGATATTTCAGATGAGTTTTTATCCTGTTCAAACAAATGCACAATCAGGTCCTCCTGTTCCACAATTTCTATGATACTTCTGTAATTACTCAAATCAGAGAATTCCGGTTGCAAGGCCATGTATTCAACACCACCAAAGTGAAACCGACGCAAATGCTCATCTTCAAATAACGTATCGGCTCTGTCCATAAAAATCCGGATTAATCCGGTCTCATCACGCTCGCTGTACCCCGAAAGCATTTCATGAATATGTTCTTTAATATCTTTTAGAATGCGTCCGGAAAGTCGCTCATTCAGGATTAAAGCTACATGATCAAGGTCTTTACGGCTGAGTTCACTTTCCACTTCAATATGAATCGTGCGTACAAGGCCACTTTCAATGGTCATTAATACCAATAACCGATTTGAGCTCAAACTTACCAATTCTACTTTACGAAATACACCCTCAGCTAATTTCGGCGCTATATTTACCGATAATAAGTTTGATAGTTTTGATAGAAGCCGGGCACCGGCAAAAACGGCTTCATCCAGGTCGCCATTGTTTATTTTACGCGCTACGGAGTCAAGGGCTATGGTTTCTTCTTTTGTCAGATGCGTTGCTTGCATAAGTGAGTTGACATAAAACCGATACCCTAAATCTGTTGGTACCCGCCCTGAGGACGTATGCGGATGATCCAGATATCCTTTATTTTCAAGACTGTTCATATCACTGCGTATCGTTGCCGCACTCACATTCAGGCTGTGCTGAGTTACCAGTGTTTTGGAAGCAATAGGATTTGCAGTAACTATAAAATTCTGAATGATGTACTGTAGCACCAATTGCTCACGGTGTGTAAGTTCGGGCGCTTCCGGTATTAAATTCATAGAACTTTTCGATTTTATTATAGCCTGATAATATACAAAATATCGTTGCGAAATGCGATTCAACTAACGCAGAAAGTGGTTTGGTTTTTATGGTTGGTTTTTATTTGCGCCCTCGTGTTCTCGTTGTTCAAAATCCAGACCAAAGAGATGAAGGAAACCATTCCGAATTATTCCCCAAAAACCAAATCCTGAGCGGAGTGATAACGTAGAAGAAGGACGACTACATGCCGTGCGCGTTTGTTGCCTTTAATTACCAGCCCTTCGACTGCATTCCGTACATCGTAACAGCCCTTCGCTACCACTAAGCCCTGAATTCCGCTCAGGGGGACGAGGCAGGGCTGAGTTTTGGTGTAAACAAAGAACAAAAGCATACCTACCAATGACGTCACCCTGAGCCGAGTTCAGGCTTGTAAGTTTATAACAATCAATGGGTAATTCCGGAACGTAGTTGCCTATTCGTCACCGCTACCACTGACTGAACAGGTTTTATGTGTTTCAATTCGATCCACTTGTCATCCCGGAAACCCATGCAACGTATTCTTTTATAATGATATAGCCTGTGGGTTATCCGGGATGACGACTGACTCAATATGAGTCTGTCATACCCATCAAGTGTGCCAAACGATAGCGCGGGTATTATGGTCTTAGGGTGTTGGTTGAGTTACAACCTAAATCACCATCACCATCGCCTTCATCTCATCTTCCCAAAAAACCATTGATTCAGTATGGAAGTAAATAGTTAAACATTCCAAAAAGCCTTCTAAAACAGAAAGACTTCACTTTTCATTAAAGATTTCAATCATATTTCCATCCGGATCCGAAATAAACAGAAAACGTCCATTTTTCCGGTTAGCCGGCCCGCTTAAAATAGTCACTTCTTCTTCTCGCATAACAGCTGCTACTTCATCCACAATTTCAGGTGAGGGAACCGTAAATCCAAAATGATCAACACGATAATCTTTCGACTGCTGATCGTAACTTGTTTCTGCTTCTACCAATACTATTGAATCGGTGCCTATACGATACACAGCCATACTCCGACCCATTTTCTTTTCTAATGTAAACCCAAGCAATCCACCATAAAAGGCTTCCGCCCTGTCGATGTCATTCACTCTTAATGTAATGTGATTGAGGCCGGTTGGTTTAAAATTTTTCATTGTCATACGTTTAAACAATTAGTTGTTTTCCAGGTTTTTATTAACTCTCATTCCAACACCATCACAGTTGTAATAGTTCACGCCAATTCACCTATAGTATTGAGCAGGAACAGTTTGAGGAAACGATCATTCCAATGCCATGTGTGCTTTGCCTCGGGGTGTAGCGGCACGCGGTTAAAGCCTGTTACGATACCGGCATTCTTCAAGATATCAACAAAATATCTCGAGCGGTCTCTGTTGCCTTCCACACCATCACCGGAGGCACTACGCACCCAGTACATCGTTTTTTTGAGCAATTGGCTGTTTACCGGATCCGCATTCATTACCAATTCAGCAGGATTCCACGGGGTTAGATTTTCGGGTTTCCGCGAAACAGCCAGCCCGAGTGCTTCATTGAAGATAGAAGCTTTACACCACACTTTATCCAATGAATTTGTCCGCGTATCTATCTGAGAATCATACATAAACAATCCATCATACATTCCTGCATGATCAAGATAACCGGGCATAGCTGTAGCGAGCAGACTACTTGTATAACCACCCAAAGAAAATCCTGCCGCCAAGCGTTTTGCATTTCGTAATTTCGACTGATAACGTGCTTCTATGTACGGGGTCAATTCCAACGTCAGGAAGTTCCAAAACATACCTGTGCCCAATCCTGACCGGCTATCAGCTGAGGGTTGCACCATGTTTATTCCCAAAGATGGAATCGTATTATCTGTTGAGTTCAATCCCGGCATGATGACTAGTACAGGCGGTATTTGTCCACTTTTAATTAAACCATCAATATCCTGAACACTTGTCACCGTTCGGGATGTATCTTCATCAAGGTTTACAAACTCCCGTTCGTGTCCTCTAAAAAGATATAATAAATGAATCTGTTCATGTTTTCGTAAACCGGGCGGTTCATACACAAAGACAGGTTTTGAAATTCCGAGTGCTTTTGACCTGAAGGGCAAGACTCGTAATGCTCCGTCCAATACTCCTTTATGCTGAGCAAGTATCTTCCGGTGAAGTGGTATCATTGCTATTGCGCTGTATTTGCCTGAAAGGCTTCTACAAGCTCAGGCCGGTTATTGATCACTGCTCTTTTCAGAAAGCCCGGAATGACCGTATTGTATGTTGAAGCGATATATTCCGGTTGTTTTAGCCGTTGAATAATCGTTTCATACTTTTCCAGTCCATGAGTTTCAATAATCTTACTTTTTTGTTCAGGTGAACTAAAGTGATACAGCATTCCATCAGGATCAGCTTCGGGATGAAATTGAACAGCAACCATTTGTTTCAATAGTCGGATAGCCATTACAGCCCGTTCCAAATCTACATGCGGTCGCTCTTTTTCCATACAAAGTATTTCAGCGCCCATTTCATCGATTTGCTGTTTTCTTGGTTGAAGAACCTGCCAATCCCGGAAATCTGCGGCATAAAACGGGTCGCTCAAGCCTTTAAAGAGTGGATCTTGCTGGCCGGCTTCGGTTTTATGTACTTTATACATTCCGAAAGCTGCTGAACGCCGAGGAACTACTTCCGCGAAATTAAAATGTCGCGCCACCATTTGATAGGAATGGCAAATAAAGAGCCCGTATTTGGGTGGAATTTGTTTTGCGGCATTGTAACTCCACAAGTCATCGAGAAAATTGAAATAGTTTTTTTCCCAGGTTTCTCCTTCACTGTCGAAAGGACTTCCCGGCCCTCCGGTAGAAATGTAGATATCGTAGGATAAATCAGGAATTTCATTTTTATATCGTGCTTCATACACATCATATACAATAGGCACACTGTAATATTGCCCTGAAGCATCTGTAAGTAAATTTTTTATGCAACGCATTCCTTGATTGGGAATGTTATTATACAAGTCAATTATCGCTGCCCGAATAGGTTTGTCAATCATTTTTTTCTTATAAATATCTGCAAATAAACATAGGCATGCTACCACCACCTGCTGTAACATTAGCAAGGTTGTTGAATGAAGTCCTGGTGAGACAGCCGCCCATTAGCGGACCATTAAGATACGGATCAAGATCGATAACTGTGCTCATCATTTTCCATTCACCTTCAATTTGTAAAAGAAAAGGTTCTTTACCGATTTCAATAACTTCTTGCACCACGAAATCAAGATCCAACCCATTGTTAAGCGCTTCATCCCACTCGGTTGGCGTGCACGTAAAACCAAGTACAACGCCATGTCCGCCATAATCATCATTTGGTTTTAAGACGAACATGTCCTTGTTTTTACGAACATATTCAACCAAGTCAATTAGCGTACCTTTGTAACGTTCTTTTGATTGCCGAAGTTTACGCGTCCAGGGGATGTGATTACGAATCGCTTTAATTTCTGCGTTACTCAATACTTTTGTGTACTCGGGATCTGTCAATAAAGAGAAAATATGTTTCTTATGAACCAACTTGGAGCGGAAAGAATTCAGATAACATGTTTTTTGGGCGTGATACCCTTCCAAATAAGCCTTGCAATCGTCCATCATCCCAAAGAATTCATTCATCAGTAAGCGTCGATATAAAATATCAATTTTGCGACCATTTGCATAAATCCATCCATCCCTGCATTCCAGATCACGAGGATCGCAAATCTCAGTAGGATAACCCATGCGTTCCAGATAATCTCTGATTAATACAAACTCAGGATATGTTGGCACATCCAAATGATCTACGATGGCAAAGGATGGTTTTTCCTCAGCTCCGTCAAATTCCTCGTGATACACACTTACCAAACCGGCAATAGCGTGCTCGAGTGGCGAAACAAACCGAACCGGATATCTTTTAATAAACTCTTTAAAAACCGGCAACTTATGGTATATTTTTGCCATTTCGTGCATATAGGCGATACCTGCCGGATTTTCAGCATTGAGCTCTACAAACCGAAAGGACGTATCGGTGAGGAAGGCATCTAATCGAGCGGTTGCCGAAAGACGAATAACATTCGTTGGTATAGCGCACAACTGAATTTCCAAATCGGTCATGCCCAGTTCATTCAGGGTTTTGCGGTCATTGAAAAATACAGCCGCAATCTTCAAAATGGCCTGCCTTAAAATATAAACCGTATCCTGAATATACTGATACGTGAATTCCCCGAGTAACATTGGGCGCAAAGATGCTGTTAGTGGTCGCCCCCCGAAAAGCGTTCCATGCTCTTTCTGAAGCTCAAGCAGCATCTGCTGTTGTTCCTCAGCAGCCGATAAGTTCTCACCAATAAGCTGATTATAATAATCAACGGCCTGTTTGGTTTGCTTAAGCATCGGGTTCTATAGCTCCATTTGCGGTAAATTGGCGCTCTTTTTTCTTTGCTGTCGCCTTCGCAACGGCGTATTTACTCATGTGCTCAATTATCCAGTTAAAATTTTCTTCTCCAACGGAATAATAATCAGCATCAGGAGCAGGATTCATAAAATCAATGGCATAAGGAATTCCATCACGTACGGCAAATTCAACCGTATTCATATCATAGCCCAGAGCTTTACACAATGCTATGATATCTTTTTCCATCTTCTTTAAAAGCTTCGGTGGCGTTGCCTCCTGACGTACATCAAAATAGCGGCGGTGAGGTTCTGCCCCCGGATTATACTTCATGATTTTGGTGTACTTGCGTCCAATTCCATAGCATCGATAGTAATCTTCAAATTCAATCCCTTCCTGCAACATCATGCATAAATCAGCAGAATCATTATAAGCATCAAAAAATTCGTGGGGGTTGTTTACTTTCGTCACATCGCGCCACCCACCTCCATCATGAGGTTTCAGGAACGCGGGGAAACCGATATAATCGAACACAGAATCCCAGTCAATCGGGTATTTTAGGTTTCGAAATGAGTTTGATTCTGTATTTGGCGGATGTTGTTTATGCGGCAGAATCACGGTTTTTGGTACTGCAACGCCCGCCTCCTGCGCTATAATATTATCGATAAACTTATCGTCTGCACTCCACCAAAATGGATTATTGATGATAAAAGTACCCTTTAATGACGCCCATTTTAAATAAGAGCGATAAAAAGGGACTTCATGTGAAATCCGGTCAATAATGACTTCATAACCGGGGTCGCTGTCCATATTAATAGCCTCAAGCTGTAAAAATTCAGCGTGAACTCCCTTACTTGCGTAATTATCATTTATATACTGAATTAAAGCGTCCGGAAAGGTCGTTTCCATTCCTCTGAGAATTCCAATTTTTTTCATATCTATCCTTTATTTCTGATTTTTGATGATTTAAGGGAGATGTTTTAAGATCATTCTTCTCCATTCATGCCAATCGTGGATGACTCCCGGACTCCAAACATCTAATTCATACCAAATGCCTTTTTTATACAGTATATCACAAAAGTGACGGGTGGCTTGCAGGCAAATATCCTGATCGCCGGCTACGAAACGCAAATCTACACGTCGGATAGCTTCCAAATGCCCATGATCACTCATATTGGGCATATAATCGACCGGATTGTTGAAATAAACATTATCGCTGTAATGTCCGTCAGTGAACGCCCTGATATCATATTTGCCACTCATTGCAATGAGTTTACCAAAAAGCCACGGGTGCTTAAGTACAATATTGCAAGCGTGATATGCACCAAAACTGGCACCTGTACTTATTATAAACCGATTAGGATTATTATTATGAATGAATGGAATTACCTCGTCGGTAATGTACGATTCATATTGAGCATACCGGGCAAACCGTGTAAACGGATCAACAGAGCGATTATAAAAACTTTCCTTATCTACCGAATCCACACAGTAGAATTGATTATATCCGTTTTCAATTTGATGCCTTACGGTATCAATCATGTGGAAATCTTCCCACTCAAAAAAACGGCCCATACTTGATGGAAAGACTAATACAGGTGCGCCCCCATGACCAAAAACGAGCATTTCCATTTCACGGCCAAGGCTTGGGCTCCACCATTTTACAAATTGTCGATGCATGAATTATTAACTACCTGTTCTTCTATAGAATTAAAAAATGTCTGTATTTCAGCTTTATAGCTGAATACAAATTGACTATAGATATAATAAGTTATTTTTACTTATTGATAAAAATATAAAATGATGACTCAGTATATTTTTTCTTATTTAAAAATATAGGCATCAGGAATTGTTTCCGTTGAGTCATACTTGATTCCCAAATCCTTGAGTAAGCCATCTTTTACACTATAAATCATGCCGCACACAGTTATCTCTTGACCTTTTTTCCATGCATTTTGCACGATAGAAGTATTACATACATTCCTAACTTGCTGTTTTACATTAAGTTCACATAAAAGATCAGTTTGCTCTTCTGTGGTTTTAAGAGCTTCGATTTCATCCTTATACGTATGATATACATTACGAATATTACCAATCCAGTTATCAATAAGACCTAATTCTTCCCGGTTATAAGCGGCTATAACGCCACCACAATTGTAATGTCCGCAAACTATAATATATTTTACTTTCAGATAATCTACCGCATATTGTATCACCGATAAGCTGTTAAAATCAGTACTTGGCACAAGATTTGCCACATTACGGTGAACAAAAAGCTGACCAGGTTCCATACCGGTTATGAGATCGGTAGCAACCCGGCTATCGACACATCCTATCCAGAGAATTTCAGGGTGTTGTTCGTATGCAAGCCCTTTGAAAAAGTCCGGATGTTCTTGTTTCACCTGATCTGCCCAGGCTTTATTCTTTTCGATTAGTTTATCAATTACTCTCATAGTACTTTTATAACATTAATTTTCGATTGGTTATATGAGTGAATATACAAAAGGAAATGGAAGTCTGCTTATAGAAGGCTTATTGCCAACGTGCCAATCAAAACCGAGATCATCACAAATCTGATTTGCTCATTTTCCACCAGCTCAAAACAAGAAATACGGCAATCCAAATACAGGAACCTGCGATGGCAACCGGTTCAGATAGTTGAAAGCCTGTAAATCCGGCTGCCTCGGTAATGGGGTTATGGATTAAATCGTTGAATGAATTCGCGAACGCATATTGTGTTATTTCGGATTTATCGAGATAACGGATAATAGGCTCAGCAATCCAGACCCAGCCAAGCATTATTATTATAGTAAATCCTGTACTTTTCACGAATTGAGTAATCAGCAGGCCTGTCAGCAAGAATCCCACGGTATATAAGTAGAATTTTAACATCACCATACCAACACTTCCGGTCATTGATGCATCATAAGATATGGAGTGCTGGTACATGGCAAAAGCGGCAACTGTAGCAAGAACTAACGTTGATATAGCCGCAAGAATCATAATTATTATCACTTTTGAGCTTAGTAGCTGAAATCTGCTGAGGCCTTCAATTAAGTGTTGTCGCCAGATATTATGACGGAGATCGTCAGCAGTAATTGAAACGATAATCATGACCAGGAACCATATCAGATAGCTGACAAGGAAGGCGGAAATGACCCAAACAACTTCAAAATCAAAGCTAAACACGTCTGCCGCCTGCATGCTTTGCTCCTCATCAATATTTATCGTGAAATTCTTAAATATGGAAAAAACAATAAAGGAGAAAAAGGCATACAAACCCAGCATTAACCAGGTACTAATTTTTCTGGAAATTTTTATCCATTCAATATATAACAGTCGAGTAATATTTTTCATGATTTGCCTCCTGTAGCATTAAGAAATGCGGATTCAAGGCTCTCTTTTATTTTTTTAAGGTGCGTAGGGAAAATACCCTTTTCAACCAACTCCCTATTTAAATCTCCGGCACTGACTGTTAATTCAAAACGGGCAATAATTACCTCATTTGTTCTTTTCAATCCTGTAACTTCAGGTTTTTGTTTCAGATAATTTTCGAGTTCTTCCATATCATCAGCCGAAATTTCAAAGGATACATGTTCAGCTTTTTCTCCACCAATTACATACTGCTGACGCATTGTTCCTGATTTAAGTATAGCCACTTCCGTACACACTTTCTCCACTTCATCGAGCATGTGGCTGGCCAGGATTATGGTTTTTCCGTTTTTTCCCATCTCCTGAATTAACTCTCTGATATCTACAATGCCTTGTGGGTCAAGCCCGTTTGTAGGTTCATCCAAAACAAGTATATCCGGATCAGAAAGAAGCACAGATGCCAACGCAAGCCGCTGTTTCATTCCAAGAGAATACGTTTTAAAAGTTGACTTTCTGCGTTCAAAAATTCCAGTTTTTTTCAGGCATTCATTAATTCGCTCAGATGAAACTTTTTTTATAGTTGCAACCATTTTCAGGTTATCTACGGCATTGAGGTAAGGCAAGAAATTTGGCTTTTCCAAAAGAGAGCCTATTTTTAACCGTGCCACCTCCGGTTTTTCGCCTCCAAACCAACTATACGAACCCTTCGACGCGTGAATAGCTCCAAGAATGATGGACAAGGTGGTTGTTTTTCCACTTCCATTTGGCCCGAGGATTCCGAATGTGCTTCCCTTATTGATTGTTAGATTGAGGTCTTGCAGTGCCTGTACACTTCCATATTTTTTGCTCAGACCATTAATTCTTAAGATGGGTTCTTCCATAAGGATATTTGTAGTAATTAAATAAAAAAAATCAATTTAGTTTCACGTCAGGATGATACATAAACGCGTGATTAATGTTACAATGATTTTAGCTGTTGGTTCAATATATTGTATTTGAAGACCAAGATAATGTCATTTTTAACTAATCACTTACATTTATGTGTGGCAGATATGTTCTTTTTTCTGCAAAAAACGAATTGGAAACGCATTTTAATGCCCCTTTCCAGGCATCCGATGATTTTTATCAACCAAGCTGGAATATACCACCCGGAACCATAAATCCTGTAGTTTTACTTGGTAAAGCGAGAGTACCCGGCATCTCACCTATGAAGTGGGGTCTTGTGCCGTCTTTTGCAACCGATGAAAATATTGGATTCAAAATGATAAACGCCAGAGGTGAAACCGTTGATGAAAAACCCTCTTTTAAAAAATCTTTTCAGCGTAAACGGTGCTTGATTCCTGTCAATGGTTTTTATGAATGGAAAAAATTGAGCGGAACAGATAAAAAACTTCCTTTTTTTATTCGATTGATGGGAGTAGAACTATTCGCATTTGCGGGTTTATTCGAATTTTGGAAGTCAGGTGATGGTAAAGAGCTTTTTTCCTACACCATTATTACCACAAGCGCCAATGCCCTGCTTGAACCCATACATGAACGCATGCCCGTTATTCTTGATCCTCATCAATATGATGCCTGGCTGAACCCATTGAATCAAGACTTGGATAGTATAAAAGCCATGATTCGGCCTTATCCGATGGATCGTATGAGAGCTTTCAGAGTTGGTGATGCGGTTAGTAAAACAGCCAATAATTCACCTGAACTGATTGAACCGCAGATGTAAGCATTTCTTATAAAGCTGAGTTCGATTTTTAAGTCAAATTATAAAACCTGCTTGTTGGCACCCCATTTAACCGCAGTGTTACACAGAGTACGGCACAGAGTTGCGCAGAGGATTAGGTTCAAAACTCTGTAAAACTCTGCACGGTAAACCGGGACAGGTTGTGAATAACACCGTGTAATGCCGCCTGCTCCGAGACTTCGGAGTGGTTAAGCAAAACTTTACTCTTGAGATTGAGTGATTATAAATTAAGTTCGAAATTAAAAGGTGATATATACCTGCGAGGACCAAATATTTTTAGAATCGAACTCAGGTTATAAAGCTCACGCTCCCTTATTCAGTTATCGTTTAGATTGATTGAAGACCATTTTTTAAGTTTCATAAACTGTTTACTGGATAAAAGAGTTGACAAATCCGGCTAACTGCTAAACAACGCCAAGCTTAATTTGCGCTGACTTTTCGGTAATATCCTTAATCACATCATCTAATTCAGTTGAGGCTTTCAGTAACTCTGCATGGATATCCTTTTGGCTCATTTCGCCATCTTCAATAAGCATATCATACATTTGAACCAAAGACATTAAACGGGCTAATGGCGCTCTGACCATGTGCGATTGAATCCACGCGATTTCTTTCAGGCGTTTGTTTTGGTCTTCAATGGCAGATACATAAAGCAGCCGTTCGGTTATATCTATAGCAAGAATCAGGCGTGCTCTTTTATTATTAAATGCCAACTCCGTAGATCGAACATCCACATGTATTAATTCACCTGATTTTTTTTGGTGTCTGAAAACACCCTGATTTGACAATGAGGACTTAACCACTTCCTCCTCAAGATGTTTTTTCAGAATTTTTTTATCATCATCAGACCTGATATCCCTTATAGTCATGCTCATAAACTCCTCGAAAGAATATTTATAATGCTCTATTGCTGCATCATTCACATCTAAAAATTTGAGGCTTTCAACATCATATACCCACATAGGCTGCGGACTCAGGTGGAATAATTCCCGGTATCTTTTTTCAGATAGGAGTAACTTATTAATAAATTGCGTGCGTTCTTTGCTGTAGAGAATACTTTTATAAAGTACTTGTCCATTTAAATCATCTTTCAGGATATAATCTGAAACACCCATATTCAAAGATTTGGCGCTTAAGCTCATGTCTGTAAAGCCGGTAAGTACAATCACAGGTGTGCTATCAGCCAGTTTCATGACGGCTTCAATTAATTTTTCACCGTGACTATCGGGTAACGTAAGGTCGAGAAGAATTACATCAAACGGTTCTTCGGCTGTTTTGATAACCTCTTGTGTTTCTATAAACGATTGCGCAAGTGTTATTTGGGGGATAGCTATTTGCTCCTCAAGAAATTCTTCAACAAGAAAAAAATCACCAGGGTTGTCTTCCACCACTAAAATATTCCATGGGGTTTTATCTTTTTTCATTTTTTCTTAAAACTGTATGAGTAACGTTTGATCTGTTGCACCTTATTCTAATTTAAATTTCAAGATACATTACCTAAAAATGTACTCAATTTCTACACATCTATGGTAAGTTTTTTTGAAATTGTAAAATAAAAGGAACTCCCCTTTCCCGGAGTAGAGTCTAACCAAATTTTACCATCATGGAAATCTACCGCTTTTTTACAGATAGCCAATCCAATACCGGTTCCCGAGTATTCTTCTTTGCTGTGGAGCCGTTGGAAAATATTAAAAATTTTATCGTGGTATTCAGCATCAATGCCAATTCCATTATCTTTGACGCAAAACTCCCAGTGTGTTTTGTTTTCACTACAAGAAATGTGGATTTCCGGAGCTCTGTCCTTTTTATGATATTTAACCCCATTCAGAATCAGGTTTTGAACAATTTGTGTCATCAGGGTTTTCGACGCTACGATTTCAGGTAACTCATCACTCGTAATTTTAGCATTATTTAATTCTATGACCTTTCTGTTTAATGCGATGATTTCATTCAAAACCTCATTCATGGAAATTCTACTTTTTTCACTTTCCATTTTTCCGACACGTGAAAAATCAAGCAGATCCAAAATAATCTGACGCATCCTTTTGGCTCCATCTATAGCAAAGTAAATGTATTTTTTTCCTTTATCATCAAGGATGTGATCATACTTTCGCTCAATTTGTGACAAAAAGCTTGATATCATCCGGAGTGGTTCCTGTAAATCGTGCGAGGCCACAAAAGCGAATTGTTCTAATTCAGCATTCGAAAGGGATAATGCGCGCACCAGGTTTTGCAATTCAAGATTCATATTTCTGAGTGAATCTTCAAACTCCTTACGATGTGTGATATCCTGCATAGCACCAACCATGCGGACAGGTTCGCCCACCTCATCTCTGATAACCGATCCGCGGTCAAGGACATACGCATAGGTTCCATCGGCTTTCAGATATCGGTATTCATGTTGCCAAATCTTTTTGTTACTATCATGAAGTACCTCCGTCATGGTTTCTATTGCCGCTTGCCAATCATCCGGATGTATGCATTCTTCCCAGGCTGAACGTTTAGATGGGAACGTGTCAGGGTCATAGCCAAATAAGCTCCAATATCCCTTGCCCCATATCAGTTCACTTGAGGAAACATTTAAATCCCAAATGGCGTCTTGTGTGGCTTCGGCAGCTCGTTCAAATCGCTCATTGGATTCCTTTATAGCCGATTCAGCCTTTTTTCTTCCCGTAATATTCTTAGCTACAGCTATAATGATACCTTCATTGGGAACCGGGGAAGATGACCACCCAAACCAGATAATTTCTCCTGATTTGGTTATATATCTGTTTTCAAGATAATTCACGAGTTTCTCGCTTCCAGCTCTTACATGAATTTGAGCCGTAATTTCCTGATCTTCGGGATGTACAAATTCAATATATGGTCTGCTTAAAAGCTCTTGCTCGGAGTACCCAAGAATTTCCATTGCAGCGGGATTAAACTTCTTAAAGTATCCGTCCATTCCCACCACGCATAGAATTTCAGGAGCTAAATTCACAATCCGGCTGAGTTCATCATCTAATAATTTCCTTCGAATCTCAGCCCCGATTTGTCTCCCAAATTCTTCATTCAGAATAGAATAAGCTTCTGTATGATCATTTTGTTGTTTTGAAAAGAATATCAAAACGGCCACTACTTCATTTCCATACTCAAAGGGTAAGGCAAATGCGGTACTTAATCCGGCAGCTTGAGCAGCCGCTTTTCGATTAAACTCTGAATTGGTCTGTATATCATTCCAAATGACTTTTTTAGTACTTTTCGCAAGCAAGCCGGGTAAACCTTCCGTTATTTTGAATGATTTTTTGAATTCATGATTCTCAAAAAAACGAGCAGATTCATCGGAATCGGCGAATGTGGCTACTTTACGTAATTCTTGTCCGTCTATGGTTTTCAACCAGGCTTCCGCCACAGGGAAATGCTCAAATTCCGCAATCTTATTTAAAACTAATTGCATAGCTGAATAACAATCGGGAGCACCATTAAAAATAATACTTAAGTCATTGATTAATCTATTTCGGATTTCCCTGATTTTTCTATCATGTATGTTTCGGATCGCTCCAATCATCCGAATAGCTTTACCGGATGGGTCACGTTTGATATACGCTGTTTCATACACATAAATAAAAGATTCATTTTTGTTTTTCAACCGGTATTCAGATGACCAGGTTTGAGTTTTGTTATCCGATAGAGCTGTAAAAAATGATTCATTTGATATTAACTGATCATCGGGGTGAACCAAGTCGATGTATTCTGAAATAGACAGGTTATTATTTACATCATAACCGGTAATTTTTTTCAGGGAATTTCCAAAATCAAGAGTATCATTCTCAATATCCCAATCATACATGGCATCATTAGAGGCTTTATTTATATACGTGTGGCGTTCATTGCTCAGCTTCAATTGGTGATCTTTTTTCATGCTTGTGAAAAGTACACGCAATATTTCAGCAATGCGCTTGTACATCTCTTCTTCAAAATCATCTGGGTTTTGTGCTTTTTTGTAATACACCGTAAATACAGCAATAGTTTTATCTGAGGATTCATCTAGTATGGGATACGACCACGAAGCATTTATGTGCTCTTGAACAGCAAAATTCCTGAATACATCCCAACGGCTGTCTGTCTGAATTTCAGGTATTGAAATAATCTCCTTGCGAATGGCCGCTGTTGCTGAAGAACCCATGTTATCTTTCATGGTAAAACTACTCACAAGTTCACTGTAATCTTTCCCAAAACTCGGTGCAGCGAGCACTTTTAAAGCATTACTTTTAATTTCGAGTATGGCGTACCGTTCGCCAAAAATACTCTCCAAACCTGAAATTAAATTTTCCAGAATTTGACTCATGGGCTCACCCCTCATAAACGACTCTAAAGCCTCACGCTCTAATTGATGCACACTATTAAAAATATGTGGCTCTGTAATATCCCTTGAGTTTATCACGATACCCTGCACAGCCTCATCATGAAGTAAATTAATGGCGCGGGTTTTTATCCATCTCCAACCTATTTCGTGATGAAGAAATCTGTATGGAGGCGGTTTTATCATTTTTTTATATTGCAATTGTTCAAGCAAGGGTCGCAGGATTGGAATATCATCAGAATGGACATAATTAAAGCCATTTAATCCAATTAATTCCGCTGGTTTTTTGCCTGTAACATGTTCATAAGATGGACTCACATATTTGTAATTTCCTTCCATATCCACAATACCAATATGATCAGATGCATCCTGAATCATAGCCCTGAATTTGCGCTCATTTAAGCCTAATTGTAGCTGATATTCTTTTTGAGCTGTAATATCATACCGCATGGCCAAAAACCGTTGGGGCTTTCCACTTTCATCCAAAAATGGAACAATAGTTGTATCCACCCAATAAAAGGTACCCTGTTTGGTCTTGTTTTTCATTTGTCCACGCCAAACCCGGCCACTGTTTATGGTCTCCCATAAATCACTGTAAAATGAATCCGAATGATAACCCGATCTGTTTATGCGCGTGTTTTGGCCAATCAATTCCTGCCTGGTGTAACCGGATAACTTACAGGTTAAATCATTTACATCCAAAATAGTACCGTTGGTATCTGACACAACAACATTGGCTGATACATCTAAGGCGTATTTATAATCTGACAGAGCTTTATAACTCTGTTGAAGTTTTTCTTCGGCTTTCAACCGATCACTTATATCAAAAAAGGTGACTACACAACCCAGTATTATTCCATCTTTTTTAATGGGATGCGACCAATACTCTACCGGGATTTTAGTCCCATCTTTTTTCCAGAAATAATCATTTTTGTCATGGATAGATTTTCCTGCCCGTAACGCAACATAAATTTTGCACTCTTCTAATGAATGTTGGCAACCATCAGCAGTTTTATAGTGGATCGTATCGTGAATATTTCGTCCAAGCAACTCTTTTTCATAACGATACCCTAACATTTTGAGGCATGCTTTATTTACTACAGTACAGTTTCCATCCATATCAATTCCATAGATGGCTTCTGCTGCTGAATCCATAATCAAACGGCTCATTTCAGCTTGTTTAAGCGCATCCTTTTCAGCTTCTTTCAGCTCAGTCACATTTTTGGCTACCCCTGTAATACCGGTTATGTTGCCCTCTGCATCCACTATTGGTGACAGAGATGTTCGGAAATACTGCTTCTTTTTACCATCATTAGTAAACCAATTGTATTGCACGTGTTCGCCTTTGAGGACACGATTATTCGCCTGTATATGCACAGCCCCATTTTCCTCGTCGAACAGCTCTATTGCTGTCTTTCCGAGAAACATATCCTCATTCAGGTTCCAGGTCTCCAACCAATGTCCGTACACACTCGTGTACCGGTGATTGGTATCGAGTGTGTAAATTGAATCTTCCGTGGAGTTTAAAACCGCTTGGAAATGGGCGTTTTCCTTCGAGAGTTTTTGGTTTTTTTGTAGTTCCGAACAATCCTTCAAATGTGTGATGATAATCAGATTTCCAGCTTCATCTTTTTCTTTCATTAAATGCAATTCACACGGAAACTTTTCTCCATTTTTTTTAAAGCCTGTACCATTTCCAAATGTGCTCTCGTGTTCATTCAACTCCCCAATCTGATTTAGTAAAGTGCTGAAATCCTCTTCAAAAAGTGTCTGTAGATTGTTTTTCTTAAATTCCGTATCAGAATATAGAAATAAATGAGTTGCAGCTTTATTAGCTCTTAAAATAGTTCCATCCTGCCGCATGATAAGGGCTGCACTGGGAGAATGATTAAAAAATGAGCTGTACATCTAAAATCTTTCTATGACACTTTGATGATTCAAGTATGAGAAGGTTTTTCAAATCCTTCTATGATCAATTAAAAATATCGGTACATTATTAATAATATTACTGTTAAATTTTAGATTAATATTAAAATAGTCAATTGTTAAAACTTTACCGATAAAATTCTTATGAAATAAGGAGAGACGTAGCTTAACCTTATGAATGGTTAATTGACTGCAACGTTATGATTTTAAAGGTATTGATATGTAAAACGTACTGCCAGCACCTTTTTCAGATTTCACTTTAATTTCTCCATTATGTTGCTCCACTATTTTTTTACACGCTGCCAAACCCAGGCCTGTACCCTGATATTCTTCCTGTGAATGAAGGCGCTTGAAGGCCACAAATAAATCCTTTTGCTTTTCTTTTGGGATACCAATTCCATTGTCTGAAATTGCAAACTCCCATTTTCCGACTTTTTTCCTCGCTGTTACCGAAATGTTTGGTTTCGTATCTTTGGGAATAAATTTTATAGCGTTATGAATAAGGTTTTGGAATAAGCGCTCTAACCCGGTTTGTAAGCCTGAAATTGATGGCAAATCTTCCTGAACTTGCACCGTTGCACCTGATTCAATGATGGCCATTTTAAGGTTTTGGAGAACGTTTTTCAGCACATCATTCAAATTAACCACTTCAAATTCGGCAGTATTCCGATTGATTTGGGCAAAATCAAGTAATTCCTTTACAAGCAACATTGCGCGTTGAAGTACCGATTTGGCCATGTCTAAGTATTTACTTGTATCTTCTTCTCCTTTTATTTCATTCAATTCAATTAATTCGTCCAAAACCCAATTCAGTGAGCCCAAAGGTGCGTTCAGGTCATGCGAAATAACATTGATCAACTGCTGGATTTCCATGTTTGCTTTATTCAGCTCATCATGCTTTCGTTCTAATTCTTTCGCTTGTTTGCGTTGCTCCAGAAGAACCGTTACCTGTTTAGATAAAGAACGCAGAGCCTTTAATTGAAACTCGTTCAATTTTTTTGGTTTGCTGTCAATAACACACAATGAACCCAATGCGTATCCGTCAGGAGTAAGAAGGGGAACACCGGCATAAAACTCGATAAACGGATCTGAAATCACATACGGATTATCCCAAAAGCGCTCATCTTTACTGGCTTGCGGTACGATCATGATATCATTTGGTACATTTATGGAGTGTGCGCAAAATGAATCTTCTCTTTTAGTAGAATCGCCTTTAATCCCCTTTGAGGATTTAAAATATTGCCTGTCTGCCTCTATAAGTGTAATCAGGGAAATGGGGGTTTCACAAATATAGGAAGCCAGTTCTGTAATATTATCATACATTTCTTCGGGAATGGTACCGATAATATCATAAGATCGTAAAGCTTCCAACCGTTCTTTTTCATTTTCCGGTATATCTGGTTTTATCATCTAAATTTACCTGCAAGTGATTTGAATGTGTCCTGAATGTATGCAATATTTCTAACTAACTTATCGTAAGCTCTCCATCTACCTGTCCAATATTATTTTTATAATTTTCAAACACTTACTTAATATTGAAACTAAGACATTCTCTATTGGTCCTCTGTTCTTAATTCAACATCAAGCTTAGGGTGAGCAAATGTTTTTAAATTGTACCAAAGTACAATTATCTATCTGTCAACGAATCGAATTATTATAAATTATTTATGGAACGCTAATTTATTAAGATATCTTCATTCTTCCAATAGTTATTTATCTCTAACTCTTCAGCAGGTCACGGCGCTTTGGGATTGGTGTGCATGCATAACTTCCTGAATCAGGAATCCACAAAGGACACATCATCTTCGGCTGTAGATTTACCGATATGTTCTTCCATTTCTTTTCGTAGCTTTTGAATAGTAAGGCCGCTGGTTAATGAACCGTTTCTCGCCACGGAGATTCGACCGGTTTCTTCTGATACAATAAGTACAAATACATTGTTTGATTCACTCACTCCAACTGCTGCCCGATGTCGAGTTCCAAATACCGAGCTGATATTAGGATTCTCACTAATTGGGAGATAGCAACTTGCCGCAACAATTCTATCATCCCGAATAACAACAGCCCCATCATGTAATGGGGTTTCTTTATTAAATATGGTTTCTAACAACTTTGATGAAACCCGTGCATCAATTTTTTGGCCCACATCAACCAAGTCCTGCAAGTTTGAACTTTTTGCAAAAACAATAAGTGCACCGGTTTTAACCCGGCTCATATTTTTGACGGCTTCAATAACTTCGTCAATAAGTGTTTCACTTTCTGATGAACCAAAGAAGCGTTCAAAACTCGTATTTTGGCCAATCCGGTAAAGTAATCGGCGTATTTCCGGCTGGAATAGTATGATAACAGCTAGAATACCCACATCGGTAATTCGGCGCAAAATAAAATTAATGGTACTTAGCCCGAGTACACTAACCAAAGCATTGATAGCAAAAATAGTTAGCAATCCAACAAACGCCGGTACTGCGAATGAGCCGCGTATCCAAGTGTAGAGATAATACAGAATAGTGGCGATAATCAGCGTTTCCGCTATATCTTTTATTCCAAATTCTAAAAATCCAAAGGGTGTAACCATAGTGATCAGAAATATTAATGCTGATTTATTGCATTTAATATACGAATTGAATCAACGGCTTCCCTAACATCATGTACACGAATTATTTTACTGCCTTTCATCAGGGCGTGGTAATGTAATGCAATTGTTCCGGCGAGACGGCCTTCTACACCTCTGTTGTTTAAAATCTGACCAATTAGAGATTTCCGGGAGGCTCCCATCAAAACGGGATATCCCATTTGAGTAAAGATTTCTACATTTGCAATCAAGGCAAGATTGTGGGCTACAGTCTTACCAAAACCAATTCCGGGATCAAGTATAATACTTTTTACTCCGCATGATGCAGCGTATTCCGCCTGATTTTTCAAAAAGGAGTGGACTTCCTGAACAACATCTTCATATTCAGGATTTTTCTGCATCTCCCTGGGTTTTCCTTTTGAATGCATAATGATGAGTCCGGCACCAAAGTGCGCGCATAGCTCAGCTTTATGCGCATCAACTTGCAAACCGGAAACATCATTAACAAGATGCGCTCCGGCTTCGAGAGCTGCTTGGGCAACGCCCGCTTTCATGGTGTCAATGGATATAATCACTTCAGGAAAGCGTTTGACAGCATTGCGAATAATACGTTCAGTGCGGGCCATTTCTTCCATCTCCGAAACCGGTTCGCTGCCGGGACGGGTTGATTCACCACCTATATCAATAATACTGGCTCCTTGTTCTATCATCTTATGTATGCGTTCCATAGCTTTTTCAGGATGATTAAACTCTCCCCCATCCGAAAAGCTATCGGGTGTAACATTAAGCACGCCCATCACAACCGGCGTGGTTATATCTAATTCAGTATTTCGAAGCGTTAATTTCACTTTTTTATTGAACCTGTTTACGATATTTGAAAAAGGAGATTAAACAACTTTACTAAATCCATCTGATAATCAAGAATGAATGCGTAAAAGAGTTATTCGTGGTAAGTAAAAACAGAAAAAGCCAACAGCAAACACTATTGGCTTTTTCTAAAAAATATAACCGGTTTTATTCGATTATGATATCATCAACCGATTTTTCCTTATCGGCCCAATCGTCAGCATCCGGTAAAGGGTCAACAGTCTCAGTAATTACATTATCTGCCCACTTCTCAGCCAAACGAGCATTCCAATCTATGTAATGTTCCCATTTTTCAGGCACTTCATCATCCGGATAAATAGCTTCTACAGGACATTCAGCCACACAAGCATCGCAGTCAATGCATTCATCAGGGTCTATAGTCAGAAAATTTGGCCCTTCACGAAAAGCATCGACCGGACAAACAGATGCGCAATTGGTGTACTTACAGTTTATACAAGGTTCGGTTACTATGTACGCCATAAAAAAGTTTAATTTTTAATTTAAATAATTGTCAGACAATATGTTAAAACAATATCTTATCGTTTCACAAACTTGTTAAGTTATAAGCGTCAAAATTAGATGAAGTTCTGATTAGAACCAATTCAAATTACCGTTGAATTGGGAGCTGTAATGCTCCAAATTCAGCAGGCTGTCAATCAATAAATAGATATGTTACAACTAATCGTTCAGAATTTTTCTAAGAACTTCTATATTCCCATCATTGGGTGCAGGTTCTACGCGTAATAAGTGCGCCATTAGCTCATAAATATGAATGGATTGAAAAGGTTCAATAATAGTCTCATTCTTGAATGAAGGACCTGAAGCCATAAAAAAAGCGTGCATTTCAGGATGTTCGTTATCAAAACCATGAGTACCAGCAATAATTCCACGGCGTTCGTAAAATGAGCGGTTCGTTACCGTCCATCCTAAATCAGCAATCATCACCAGGTCGGGTACACGCCGATGTTTCCCAAAATGAAGACGTTCGGGCACATCTTCTTTGTAATAAACCGTATAGTTCTCTTCTTGACTCTTCAATGCTTCATACACCTCTTCTTTTTTACCTTCTACAGGCTGAATCATGACAACCGGTGACCAGTTTATCACATTAACCAAATCCTGATCAATAAGATCATCGAAAAAGATTAACCTGTTCTCCGATAAGTCCATCATTCCGTGATCTGATGTAATGATAATGTCAATTTCAGGCCAGAATTCGGATCTTTTCAATTCATCAACCATGTATCCTAATATTCCATCAACATATCGAATTGCCGACAGTACCGAATCAGAACCGGCTCCATACCGGTGGCCATACGAATCAACTTTACTGAAGTATAGCGTCATGAACTCGGGACGGGTCTCATCTTTAAGAGACATCCAGCTTAATACCGAATCTACCCTTGCTTCGTACGGCAGATCGCCATCGTACTGATACCAGCGTGTAGGCCTGATACCCATAATTTCAGCTTCAGATCCCGGCCAAAACATGGTTGCCGTTCGTATGTCATTTTTCTCAGCAGTTACCCAAATTGGTTCGCCACCATACCAGCGACCATCGCTCACCGCTGACCGGTCACTAAGACGAAACCATCTCTCCATTTCCGGGTCATACATAGTATTCGAAATCACTCCGGTTGAGTTTGTGTATAATCCGGTTACGAGTGAATAATGATTCGGAAATGTAGAGGTTGGAAAAACAGGAATCATAGATTCAGCCATTGCTCCCTGCGACGCTAACAAATCGAGCGTTGGTGTTTCTGTGGCAGCTACATCACCGGGCTTCAAGCCATCAATAGAAATAAGTAATAATGGTGTTCTTTCTGGTTCGGGTGGTTCGGTATTGCACCCTGAAAATGTAAATATCAAATAGCCCAATGTGAGAAAATAGTAGAAATTTTTCATGTACATATTTTTGATAATTAAAAATGATTTCAGTATAAATTAGTGCTAATCATACTTATGATGTAGTACTTTGATTTCTTTTAACTAATTCGAAAGAATCCTTTACAATAGAGCAAATCTATACTTGTCATGTTTATTCAATAATTATTTTAAACTCAACTTTCGCACTTCGAAAAAGTGGAGAATACACCTTACCTTCGACACCTGAGGATCAACAGATGCCTTAAAATGCATTGAATCAGCGGTGGGAAAATTCCCTCTGTGCTACTCTGTGGCGTACTCTGTGTACCTCTGTGGTTTAACCTGTCTTACTAACCACGGAGTTTCGCAGTGTTATGACTCGGTGCTTAATATTAAGTGTTGTGTGGGACGAAAGACGGAAGACCGGAGACAGAAGATTTTTGATTTGTGATATATGGGCTCAGATAAATCCGTGAAATCAGTCAATCCGTGCCAATTCGTGCAACTTGAATAGGTTTGGGATTCTCTGGTCTTCCGTCCTCGGTCTTCCGTCTGCGAGCTGCACTGCAAATCTAACTGCGAAAATTGAATTTTAAACATATATATACTAATAGCTTAGCAACAGTTTATGCATACTTCAAAGGCAATGTGACATTAATAAAAAAAAGAAGGGTGGCTGCGTATCAGGCAACCACCCTTGGGATTTACAATAAATGTAAATGCTAAACAACTTACAATGTATTTAAGACTACGTTTAAGTTCTAACTCTCTTGATGAATAGCCTTGACATACTGGAGAATGTAGGTCGTTTCATATTTAGTTAAACATATATCGAACACCAAACTGCATTCTCCAGCGGGAAGCGCCACTTGAAATTCCGAAGCGGTCACGGCCTGTTTCACCATCACGGAAGGTGAATTGTGGTGTTGTTCCATCGGCTTCATATCCTTCAAATGTGTAGAGGAAGTAATTGTTGAAATCACCCGGAATGGAATAAACAACACCCCACTCAGAATTCAACAGGTTCCCTATGTTCTGAATATCGAATGATAACTGGAATCTGTGACGTTGCTCCCCGATGTTTAAACCAACATCCTGACGAACACTCAAATCAAATAAGGCAGTGAATGGCCCGAAAGTACCGTTTTTCTCAGCATATTTTCCTCGGCGATCGCTCAGGTAGCTGTCATCTTCAATCACCGCATTTAGCTTATTCCATTGCTCAGCAGCTGTTACCGTAGTTCCATCTACTGTGTAATCAACCAAGTTTATTTGGCTGGCATCTGCGGGAATAAAAGCCAATGAACGGTTACGGCTTGTGCTACCGGTTTCATTGTTGATGTTTCTACCGTTTCCACCACCAATTACATACGAAAACGGAGTGCCTGACTGCGCATTCATGAACAGAGAAACTGTTGTAGCATTGTTTCTGTCATTTGACCAGTTTTGACGATATGATAATGCTGTTATAATTCTGTGTCCGGCTGCAAAATCAGAACGGCCATAGGAAGGATTGTTACGTCCGTCAACATGAACCTGTCCGCGCCATTGAGAGGAATTCTGAGAAGATGTTCCCTCAGAAAGACTGCGAGCATCACCAAAGGAGTATGCAACCATTGCATCCAAGCCGAAATCAAAAACTTTAGCAAAAGAAGCAGACAAGTTATAGGTATAACCTCTTGACGTATTACTTGCCAGATATACAGCTGAATAGGTTGGATCAATGCTCGTACGACTGAAAACAGGACGATCATCCGGTGAGCCGGTCCAGTTGAAGTCAACAGTTGGATCACTGTTAACGTTAGTATAGACAAGGTTATTAAGGGTTTTAGTATAAACAGCCTCAAGAGTGGTTTGGATACCAAAAGGTAGTTCAAAATCAGTTGCGAGGTTTGTTCTTAATACTTGTGGATATTTGAAATCTTCCGTAAACAAACTGATATTTCCTGATGGTACAGAAAAATCAGGGTTTGTGGGTTGTGAGTTTACATCAGGATTAAAACGGAAGCTTTCAGGTAAATCTCCCAGACTCACAGAACCTTGTGTTAAACCATTTTGATTGAACATCGCGCCCGGCCAAACAAATGGGATACGGCTGGTAAAGATACCTGCACCACCACGAACTACCATCGAGAGGTCGTTTAGTGTAGCATAGTTAAACCCTATACGAGGTGAAAACATAAACTGTCCATCCGGTGCTTTACCGGCACGGGCACCATTTGCAACCGGGTAAAAGTTGCGAATCTCTGGCAGAGCTGTATTGTTCAGATAGGTATCTTCTTCAGGATCACTGGTAATGATGGGGATATCAAGACGCAAGCCAGCAGTAAGAGTCAATTGACTGTTATATTGCCATTCATCCTGAATATAGAAACCGAGTTGCATAGCGTTGAAATCGGCTGCCGCAGCTGTTCCGCTTCCTGTTATATTATCTACCAAAGAATATGCACGGGTATAACCGATTGGGCGCTCATTATCAATAAACGCATCTATGTTGGCATAACGGTAGGTTCCAAAATTCTGCGGGATAAACAGGTTATAAATACTGTAGAACTCGTTATGAGTACCAACTGTAATGGTATGATCACCTTTATATATGTTGAAATTATTGGTGATAGAGAAGATATCCTGATCTAACTGATTCGCTGTAGAAAATTCCTCTGTACCCAAAGCGATCGTTCCATTTCCGGTGTCGTTTATATAAACAAATGGAAACGGATCGGATAAACCACCACGATCATCCCGAACACGAACATAACTCAATATCAGGTTATTGGAATAGCTATTACCGATAAGCGTGTTCCATTCAAGTGCGGATGAGTTGGTTGTAGTTGGGAAAAATACTCCGTTATTTGAAAAGTTTACTCTGTCACGATTACCGGAGTTACGCCCAAAAGATTCACCATTTGTATATTGATGACGCAATGTCAATTTATTGTTTCTATCGTAGTTGTAATCTAATTTGATGAACAACTTCTGACCTTCAAGGTCACGTGAGGTATTTCCAAAGGTTCCCGGATCGTAATTATATGTATTAATCAAATGATTCCGAAGCCTTTCTAAATCAGCAACCTGAGCACGGCCAGCCTGACTGGTATATTCGTTGATATCAAACGGACGAGGTTCCTGATCATCCTGTATTTCAGCGTTCACGAAAAAGAAAAGCTTATCTTTAACAATTGGTCCACCTAACGAGAAACCATACGATTGTTTAATGAACTCATCTACTTTTGTACGTTCACCATCAAAGCGATCTGTAAGGGTTTTATTCGTTTTACCAACCAGATTTTCATTCTGAACATAGCGGTACACGCTACCTGAATAGGTGTTCGTTCCAGAGCGGGTAACTGCATTTATTCCGCCACCTGCAAAACCACCGAGGGTTACATCATACGGAGAAATGACAACCTGAAGCTGCTCGATGATATCGAGTGAGAATGGCGTAATACCTGTTTGACCACCATTGGTTCCTGAACTTGCAAGACCAAATACGTCATTGTTTACAGCACCATCAATATAAATGGCATTAAAACGGTTGTTGGTTCCTGCTATGGAAATTCCACCCCCATCAAATGCACTGGCTTGAGGTGTCAAACGAACAAAGTCATTTATTCCCCGGTCCAGTGATGGCAGGTTTTCGATATTTGACGTAGAAATTTGAGTACTTGCACCGGATAGTTGTCCTGCAGAACCGGCTTGAGCGGTTACCACGATGGATTCTAATTCAACTACATCTTCCGATAAAGAAAAATTGCGACGCTCAACTTCACCAAGACGCAGGAATAAATTCTCAATTTCAACGGAATTATATCCCGCATAAGTTACACTCACTGTGTAAGGACCACCAACACGCATTCCCGGAATACGATAGTTGCCCTCTAAATCTGTTGAAGTACCATAAGTGGTACCACTTGGTTGATGCACGGCAACCACATTTGCCCCGATTAGCTCTTCACCATTCTCATCTGAAATTGTTCCAGACATGGATGAAGTAGTGACTCCTTGTGCCACAGCCATTCCAGGCAAAAGAAATCCGATTAATAATACGAGTAAAATTTTTTTCATAAAGAATTTAATAGTTATTTAAAGGTTTTGAGATTGAACAGTCTCAAATTTAGACACCGAAAGTGCTTGAAATATTACTAATGTGTAAACAGATATTTTTCCACAGTTCTGTTTAATTTTTAAACAGCTTATAAATATAAAAATCAATTATTTAAGTCAATGTTATCGAACCGTTAATATTTTATTTCTGACTATTTTTTGAACGAGCAATAAGATCAGTTTTTTGTTCAATAAAATTTTTATACAGGATAATTCAGTAAGGTCACAAATCTTGGTTTTAAAAAAGGTTGAGATGTTTCCCTGTGAAATTTTATGATATATAGTCCGGGTAAATTGCCTGTATAATAAAAAAGGTTTTGTGCCCACAAATAGAGACACAAAACCTTTTTATATACCAATCGTCATTCTGGTTTGATCTATTTAACCAGCATCATTGCTTTGGTTTCAGTGATGTTTCCGGCAGTCAAGCGGTACATATATACACCACTTGCAAAACCTGAGGCATCGAAACTAACAGTATTTACACCTGCTGACTGAACACCATTTACAAGAGTTCTGACTTTGCGTCCGGTAACGTCATAAACTTCCAGAGTTACGTACTGAGCAAAATCAAGCTCAAAAGAAATGTTTGTAGTTGGGTTAAATGGATTCGGATAGTTTTGATTTAACTTAACAGAAACCGGTTGATCGATGTTTTCAACACTGGTAGCAGTATTATCAAGAATACCAAGCTGAGAGATTGCTGTCCAGCCGATTGCCCAGTTGTTAGCACCGAAAGCACCGCGGTAGTCTGTTTGAGTGAAGAATCCATCATCAGGTACTGTGCGAACATTCTCATAAGCTGCACCGCTTGGTGAAGGCACAGGATTTAATTCACCATCGTTTGTACGGCTGATTCCACCAAGTTGTGGATTTACGATTTCATTGAATTTACCATCAGCAAGTAACGCATCACGTACAAAACCTTGCTGAATGACATCTTCAGGGTTGTTTCCAACATTGAAATCCCACCAAATGTTATTGGCTAAATCAAGATCACCATTTTCAAGACGTGAACGGCTATCTTCACCTGATTCTAAATCTTCAATAGTGATTCCTTTACCGGAGAAGTCTGTGAAAATTGAGTTGTAGTAGAAACCACCTGCATTATCACGAAATACAAAGGCATCATTATCGCCAGCTTCATCAGCTCCATTACCAATATAGGTAACGTTATATATCGTTGGGGTAGCAAAAGGAGTAGCAGTTTCAGGATCCGTTCCACCATCATGCTCACCGGCCCGGTTTCCATCTCTCATAATGGTAAACCAAAACTGTCCCTTACCACGGAAACCTTCATCGTAATCAAATGCATCGTCACCAGGAAAAGAAGAAACCAAATATTTGGTATTTACGGTTCCACCAAACCATTCGAAACCATCATCAAAGTTATTAAAAACTTCAACGTATTCGATAGTTGTGCCACTACCGACACCTCCCATAGTTAGTCCATTGATCTCGTTACCGGCACCAATTTCAGAACCACCATAACGGATTTGAACATAACGGAATGTACCTGAATTATCTTCGTTATCGCAGGTAAATTCAATGCCACAACCATAAATACCGCGAGGTTCGTCAGTTGGGATACCTTCAATTGCGGTCTCTCCTGGCTCTGAGTTTAACTCAGCTTTTCCAAGGATGATTACTCCACCCCAAAGTCCATTAGCATCAAGAGGTAAATTGAAATTTAAATCATCGGCTTCTGAAGTAAAGATAATTGGGTTATCTGGCGTACCATTAGCATTAATTTTACCACCACGGGCAATAATCAATGCAGAGGCCTCTGAACCTGTTCCGGGTTCAGCTTTTATAACAGTACCGGGCTCAATAATGAGCTCAGACCCATCTTCAACAAAAACAAATTCAGTTAACAAATAAATGTTATCACTGGTCATAGTGACTGTTTCACCCGGTTGGATGAAATCATCATCCACTGGAATTACAGTTTGAGCCTGCGCAAGCACAGGAATCATCATGCAAATTAGTGTTGTAAGTATTAGTTTTTTCATAGTGAAATTATAGATTTTTGATTTATGTGAGAGGTTTTGTGAGATTCTAATTTTTTATTCAATCACCATTTTGCAGATTGCATAATGACTTTATGAATGGATTAGAAATTGTAGCTAACTCCTACAGAAAATGATCTGCCAGGATTGTATCGGGTCGAGTAAAAGTCTCTTCCTTTAAACTCATGCCCTTTTTTAAATTCTTCGTTCAACAAATTTGACATGCTGACTTTAAGTTTTAACTGACTAAGCAATCTTTGTTCAGCTACTACATTCAATTGATGACGCGAATATTCATAAATGTTTGGCGTTCCACCTACGCTTACTTCAGAAACTCTTGGCCCAAATACATTATAGAATGCACTAATACGCGTTCCCCAATTGGGATTTGTGTACGATATGTCAGCATTTACTACATAAGGCGACTGCCCCTGTAACTCTCTTGAACTACTCGCTTCAGGATTCAATGCCCTTATTAATTGTAACTCATCTTCCGCAATGTCAACTTCGGAATGAATCAATGAGAGATTAAATCCAACATCAAAATATTCCAGGTAATCGGTAATGAAATCAAGACGCCTTCTCAATTCTATTTCAAGCCCGAACAGCGTTGCATTGTCAATATTTCTGAATTGAATTTCAGGGTTTGAAGCGGCTGCAATTGGATTAAAGACTTTCTCAATAGGATCATTAAAATCTTTGTAGAATAAGCTGACAGCCATTACTTCACCGGAGCGAATAAACCACTCCCAGCGAAGGTCAAGATTATGAATGATGGAGCGTCTTAATTCTGGATTTCCAACCAACACATTTGAGTTCACAAAATCAAATGAAGAAAATGGAGCCAATTCACGGCTTGTAGGTCTTGCCAGTGTTTTTCCATAAGCCAACCGCACATTCATAGATGGCGTCAATTCATACGCAAAGTTTACTGATGGTAAATAATCTGTTTCTTTTATTTTACCGGTCGGCAAATCCGTATCAGCACTAGCAACGGTTATGTTGGTTGTTTCTAACCGAACACCACCTGAAACTCTGAGGCGTTTAAACGCTGTAAACTCCGTCATGGCAAAAGCAGCAGAAACCGTTTGGCTTCCGTCGTAGCTATTTCTACTTTGCGTATTATCCAGGACATAATTCCGGAATCGGAAGAACGAATCTGTGCTTCTATCTTCATCAATCCCGAGGTTATCATCAGCAAAGAAATTCTCAAAATCCCCATCGAACTGGAATCCATCCTGGCGAAACTGAAAACTGCGTTGTTTAAAACTGCGGTCTTTATCTTCATAAGAACCACCCACTTTAATAGAGGCCCTGGAACCTACAATTCCGTCAACAGGAATTGTTAAGGCTGAATTTATAGAGATATTTTCTTCTTTAAGGTTTCTGAAAATCCGGGAGGGAACAGGATAAATTGATGGACTAATTGCATAGACGCTGTCAATCTCTCCGTTATTTCGTTCTCTAATTAATAAATCGTTTGAAAAATATCTGAGATCAGGTTCATCCTGTTCAGTATCTGATAGAGTGACATCCCATTCAAATCGAGGATTATTTGAAAACGGTAATACATGCTTGCCGATAAATTGTAAAGACTGAATGGTTCGTTTTGTATAACTCAAAACACTTGTCTGAAAAACGGCATCATCAGGTAAATCGCGCGGGAATTGCCCTGAGAGAAAGCGTCCTTTCGTTTCAACATTTTCATTATACATGAAATTGAACCCCAACTCATTATTATCCGTTGGTTTAAAACTCAGGTTAACCAATCCGCCCCAAAGCACCTCCTGAACTCCTTGCTGATCATCAAGAATAAAATCGTTTGTCAACGTTTCTGTGGTCTGCGCATTACTGGTTAATTGATATCTCGCTGACGTACCATTTGTATATCCTTTGGATGACCTCGATTGGCTGAGTGCGGCAACAAAACCAAATGGACGTCCCAGTATCGGAACTTGGTTTCCGAGTGAAATGGAAAAACTTGAATTCAATGGTGATTGAACCGATGTAGGTGTCATTACATTATTGAATGAGCGCGAAGCCTGATCTAATAATTGAGCGTTTTCAGCATTCGTAAACGATACTCCAAGTGTTGGAACTTCGAAATCAGGGTCTGCAAACATTTCGGGCAGACTCGATACCGATCCTACATTACCAAACATACCCGTTGAACCATTTTGATAAAGAAGATGATTTCCTCTCATGCCTAACTCCGTATCAAAACCCGAAGAAAAGCTTAAACTTCCTTCAAGTTGATCCGGAAATGCTTTGGTAGAAATATTGACTGACCCACCTGTAAAACTCCCCGGCAAATCCGGTGAGGATGATTTTGTAGTGGTAATATTCTCAAGCAGAGAAGATGGAAAAAGATCGAAAGCGACGGAGTTCCGGTCAGGGTCAGAGCTTGGTAACGATGCGCCGTTCAAGCGGGTATTCATATATCGGTCACCTAAACCTCTGACATACACATTCTTGCCATCCGTAACGGTTACACCTGTTACACGTTCCATAGCCTCAGCCGCGCTTGAGCTACCAGCTCTTTCCATTGCTTCAGAACTTATGGCATCACTAACTTGACTTGCCTTTTGGCGCTGGGCTAATAAGGCAGCTTCATTATCCCTGACGGCTCTTGCTGAAATCACTACATCACTGAGCTCGGTTGATTCCAGTGAAAGTGCAATTTGAAGCCGTGTGACTTGACCAGCTTCAATTTCTACATCCTCTATGATTTGTGTGGAGTATCCGACATATTGAGCGCGTAGTGTGTAGGTTCCTTCTTCAATGTTATTGAGTCGAAAGCGTCCATCTAAATCAGTAGCCGCGCCGGTGTTTGTTTCTACGATTAATACGGTAGCACCTATTAATCCCTCACCTGTCTCGCTATCTACTATCACACCCGATATTACACCGGTATTTGCCTCATTATTAGCGTGTAAATCCTTGACTGAAACTGAAAACATAGCTGAGGCCAAAACGAAAACACAAACAAGTTGTAAAATCCCTGTATTTATCTGTTTGTACATATTTGAGAAGTTGATTTCGGTTATCTTTAATGACCACAAGGTAGAAACCAACTGTTACCTCTATGTTACATCAGCATTCATTCATGTTATCAAACTGTTAAGATATGAGGACAAAACGCGCTCTGTAATAATTAGTATTTATTATGTTTTCTTTTATATTCAATTATTATTGTTACTTATATACTATACATTAAATTTATGGCTTTTAAATATGTGTATAATGTCTGTATAACTGATAAACCGCAATAAGCAAAGCGACAACAATCTTAAAATGGGGTTACTTTAAAGCTCAGGCAACCTGTAAATCATTGCTATATTTTAGAATTATTGATGAACTCTTGGTAAAGCTCGACCAGAGTTTCCTGATTTGCCCCAAGATAATAAAACACAAAAATGAGCGTAAAAATACATTGAAGTCTGATAAATCCGTTTTCCCGATATTTTCTGGCTGAAGTGATGACACAAGGTTCTAATACTTTAAATGTGTGCTGTTTCCTGAGCCTTTTTATAAACTCATTATCCTCCATTACAATATGATCTTCGAGAAACCCTCCGGAGTCCTCAAACACATTTTTATTAATAAATAAACTTTGATCACCAAATCGAAATGGGAGCAGATCGAACCGGGTAAACCAGGCGTAGCCTCGCATCAGTACATTATCTTCATCAAAAGACAATCTGAAACAACCTGAGTCTGCCCCGTTCTGTATTTCTTTTCTAATTAAGGATAAAAAGTGTTTCGGTGGAACCGTATCCGCATGTAAAAAATACAGGATATCCCCTTTTGCATAAGTCGCCCCTGCATTCATTTGAGAAGCACGCCCTTTTTTGAGGCTTCTTAATGGTGAAATTCCCAGCGCTTGAATTTTTTCTAATGTGCTGTCTGTACTGCCGCCATCTACCGGGATGATTTCAACAAATAGGTCATTTCCAATTCTTTTTTTTAGCTCTATCAAAAATTCATGTATGCCTTCAGCTTCATTAAAAACCGGAATAATAATTGATATATAGGATGATGAAAGGTTCATACATTTATAAAATTATTTAACTTAACGAAAGGATTATTATAACCATACAATCTGTTGAAATTTAATAATCTACAAAAATGATGTATTCAATATCTTCATACCCAAAAATCAGGAAACTGCTTATAGTCTTCAAATGTATCCAAATCTGAAAGTACCGGAAGCTGGGAATAATCCAGATTGAGTACTCTGAAATCTGCAATGGTATCGTTTAAAACTGTTCCAGTACTCCATTTTTTTCCATGAAACAATTTTCCATGGACGGTTTTCATTCCAAGCAAGTAATACCCGCCATCATTTGCCGGTCCAATAACAACATCCGTAACATCAAGGAGTTGAAACGCTGTTTCTATAGTTTCGGGTGTTAGTTCCGGGCAGTCGCTTCCAATGATGATGCATGATTGATAACCTGTTTCAAAAACCTCTGTAAACGCGTTAAACATACGATCACCAAGCGTTTTCCCATGTTGAATTCTTACAGTTGACTTACCGGGCTTATGAAATGAATCGGGAACTGGTTCATTTGAATACACAAATATGTCAACTTCCAATTGTTCAACAATCTCAAACGTATATTGAAGTAACGTTTGATAGGCCTCAAGCGCTTTATGTTCACCTATCTCAGCTGCCAGCCGGGTTTTCACTTTTCCGGCAACCGGATTTTTAATGAATACAATAATGGCTCTCCGACTCAAGTGGTTGCCCCTCCGCAACTACTTCCCGCACCGGCCGTGCACCCATAACAATGCTGATTGATGATTATTTCGCGCTTCATCAGGCTTTCCTCATCAAAATCTTGAATGTGCGTACTTGAATCTGCTTCTAATGGCAGTTCCAGCATTTGATTGAAATCGCAGTCATACAATGTACCATCCCAACTTACTGAAATCGTATTCCGGCACATCACATTCATGGCTGCTGTAGGATTGTAGGCCTCAACCAGTTTTTCCATGTATTCTTCCAGATTATCCGACATTAATAGATATTCAAGATAGCGGCTGATGGGTAAATTGGTGATTGTGAACAGGTTGTTGAATGATATTCCATGTTTTTCTCCAAGATTTCGTTTGAAATCAACTTCAAGGGAAGCCTGAGATGCTGGCAAAAACGCACCAGCAGGATTATAGACCAAGTTCAGCTCTAAACCGGTTTCAGGCATTCCATAACCAATTGAATTCAGGATTTTAAGCGCTTCAATGGAGCGGTCGTATGTTCCAAAACCACGCTGTTTATCGGTTGTGAACTTGTTGTAGAATGGCAGTGAGCACGTTACTTCCACATTGTGCTTCTTGAAGAATTCCGGAAACGCCCGATATTTAGGATTTGTAACCAAAATAGTCAGATTGGAACGAACAATAATTTTGCGATCGGCACGGCTTATTTTTTCAACAAACCATTGAAAATCCGGGTGCATTTCAGGGGCACCGCCCGTGAGGTCAATCGTTTTGATATCCGCTTTTTCGATTGCTTGAATACAATACTCCAAATTTTCACGGCTCATCATTTCCTTGCGGTCGGGTCCGGCATCAACATGGCAGTGTTTACACGTCATATTACACATGTATCCCAGGTTTATTTGCAGTATTTCAATCTGAGTGGGTTTCAAAGGAAACAGGTCATTCTCTTTTAATTTGTCCCCAAATTTGGGCAGAATACAAAGTTTTGGTGTGTGTTGATTGACAATTCGCAGTTGCTCTTTCGGATCTGATAATTCATGCGATCTCGCTGAGAGTGATGTTACCTTCATTTACATGCCTATTTTTTTTGCTTTATTCATCATTTGAACACCATGCACTAACGACGCTCCCCCTCTGATAGCGGCTGCCACGTGAACGGCTTCCATCATCATTCCTTCACTGGCACCTTTTTCCAATGAATCAACTGTATAGGCATCAATACAATACGGACACTGAACTGTATGGGCTACAGCAAGGGCAATAAGTGCTTTTTCACGACCACTGAGCTCCCCTTCTTCAAATACTGTTCCATAATAGGAAAAAAACTTTTCCGCTAATTTTGGACTAAAATCTCCGATATTACCAAATTTTTTCAGATCTGAATCATCATAATATGACTTCGACATTCTTTTTTCTTTTAAGTTATAAGTAAAGATTATTTAATGTAAGGATATCAAACTTCGTTCAGAAAAATATGTTCATTAGTTGATAAATTAAACAGGTATATTGTTTATTACGTGATATTCACGCAGACAGATTTAAATACACTTTTCAAAATTACAGATTACATGAATTCAATTCTTTACAAATCACTTACTCTCTGTTTAATTACAGTCGGATTTCTATTCTTCACATCTACCCAAACTCAAGCTCAGGCTAATCTCGGTGGAAAATTTGGGTTGGGAGTCATTTTAGGCGAACCAACCGGTATTTCACTTAAAACATGGACAAGTAATACAAATGCATTTGCAGCCGGAGTGGCTTGGTCTTTTTCTGACAGAAAAAACAATACAACCATGCACTTACACCTTGATTATGCCATTCATAATTTTAACATTGCTGCTGTTGAAGAAGGAGCTCTTGGGCTGTATTACGGCATTGGCGGCCGGGTACTTCTCAGAGGAGATGACAGTAAATTTGGTATTCGTTTTCCGCTTGGTATCAACTACATTTTCCAAAACACTCCCATTGAACTATTTGTGGAAATTGTACCTATTTTTGATATAGCTCCAGATACTGAATTTAATGGCAACAGTGGCTTAGGATTTAGATATTATTTCTAATCAATCCTTAATTTTTGTTTAATCATAGCGTTGTCTTTTCCAAAAAAGGCAGTCTGATCTTGTTTAAAAACGGAGCCTCTATTTTAGAGGAATAGCCATTGATATACCTTAAAAAAGCCTTCCTGTATTTGACAAACAGGAAGGCTTTTTTTGTGAAATAACAATTTGAAATTACGCTTTATGCTGATATAAATGGACATCGCGTTGTGGGAATGGGATATTGAGACCTCTTTTCCCAAATGTTTTGTACACTTCTTCATTCATTTTGAAAAAAACCGGCCAATAATCACCAGCATTCACCCAAGCTCTTACAACAAAATTAACGGAACTGTCCGCAAGTGCACTAACTGCAACAAATGGTTCAGGATCTTTGAGAATACGCTCATCAGCATCAATTAATTCTCGCAAAACTTTATATGCAGTGTCCGTATCATCACCGTAACCAATACCGAAGGTCCAGTCCACCCGCCGAGTTGGCATAACCGAGAAGTTTGTGAGGGAACCGGTTGAAAGTGGTCCGTTTGGAATTATAATTACTTTATTATCAGGTGTCTTTAGTTTAGTAACAAAAATTTCAATGGCATCTACGCTACCCATATAGCCTTGCGCATCTATAAAATCACCAACTTTGAAAGGCCGGAACAATAAAATTATGATTCCACCTGCAAAGTTTTGCAAAGTACCTGATAATGCCAAACCAATGGCCAAACCAGCAGCACCAAGTATGGCAATAAATGAAGTCATTTCTACACCCAATACAGTTAAAGCGGTTATATACACCATAACTTTGAGCAAAATACTGACGAAGCTAACCAGGAATGAGCGAAGTGTTGAGTCTGTTTCTCCTTTTTCAAGACCCTTGCGAACCAATCTAACCAGAAATTTTACAATCCATAATCCAACAACGAGTGTCAGAATTGCCATTACTATATTGGACCCATAGTTGATTAGTAGCTCATTCAGCTTTTCATAATTTAAATTTTCCATATCAGTGTAAATAAATTATTTAAGTTTAATTTTTTAAGTGAGCACAAAAATACCATTTTAATATTTTCTTATAAAAACAGAATTTATTTCTAAACAGCATTTTCACAACAATAATATGTAATTATAAATCAATAATTTAACGACATTTCAAAAAATATCATGAAAAATTATTCCAATAAAATTGCACTCATTACAGGTGCATCATCCGGAATTGGACGCGAAATGAGCCTCCAAATTGCCCAAAGAGGTGCACGTCCTATTCTGATTGCCCGTCGGAAAAATGAGCTGGAGCAAGTAGCCGCTGAAATAAAGAGCCGTTTTAACAAAGAAGCTCTATTCATTCCAACCGACCTGACTGATCAGTCATCACTTAATAATATGGTTAAGGAAGTTGAAAATTCGGGTTTGAATGTTGATATCCTAATTAACAACGCCGGGTTCGGCTATAAAGGAGCATTCAATTCGGCTGATATTGAATCATACAGAAATATGACTACTTTAAATATGACTGCTTTAACGGAACTTACCTGGCATTTTTCCAAAGGTATGCTTGAGCGCGGAAGTGGCGCTATTCTAAATGTAGCCTCTATGGCTGGTGTAGGCCCAATTCCTAAATTTGCCGTTTATGCTGCAACCAAAGCCTATGTTATAAGCTTCTCAGAAGCATTATGGCAAGAATTCAAACCATTTGGTGTACATGTTACCGCCCTTTGTCCCGGTCCTGTTGAAACAGAGTTTTTTGATGTTGCCAAAATGGATCCTAAAAAAATGAGTATGAGAACCATTCAAAAAGCAGATGAAGTAGCCAAAATAGCACTCGACAGCTTGCTGCAAAATGAACGGGTGGTTCCAACGTCCGTTTCACTGAAAATAATGCGAGCCGCTTCTGCGCTCACACCGAATCGATTAGGACTCATTGCCGCAGAAATGATGATGGGAAAAGAACTGTGAACGTAGCTGTTGCTTGATTTGAAAGAAGATATGTGTTCAAAAAAGACCAAAATGTGTGCTCTAAATCATTCTGAGTGCCTGAATGGTCTGGTTTAAGCCATATAAGCCCATAAACTTTAGCCCAGTTGACAGTTTAATCTATGAAAATCAGCCTCTCTTTATTATGATTACAAATCAGTCCATTATTTTGATGATAATTAGCTATTTATTTAATAATTTACCTGACTGACTATAAAACCGTAAAGTATATACATTGCATTAATTTTTTAGCTGTATGCAGATTGTAGAGAATGAATCAAACAAACCACTGTTTGATGACACCTTTTGCCTGGTTACCGCCAATGGCGAACTCAAGCAGAAAGACAATTCCTTTTTCAGTGGAAAAGTACTGAAATCCGATATAACCGAAGACTTCGAAAATCACATCGAGCCTTTCAAAACTGAGTTTAAAAAGCTGGAGGCAGAGATTTTGAGTGATAGTGATTCAAAGTTTGATGAACTATTAAAAAAAGCTTCAGAAGCACAGGCTATTGGCGATTTTGAAACGCTACTTGTAAGCAAACAATCGGCATCTTCCAAGGAAACACCCGCAGATAGCGATACTACCGAATCGGATATTTCTGCAACATCGGCAATTTCATCAGATGACACCGCTGAAACGCCCCAACCTGTTGATGCTGAACCTGTAAAAAAAGCCACCGATCCTTCAACAGCTGAGGATAAAGAAGCAGATCAGGAGATTGAATCTGATCAGACTGAAGTCAGCACTGAAACAGAGGATGCATCATCTGATCCGGAAAACTACTACCGATTATTAGTGGATGAAGCAAAAGAAGTTGCCCAATCGACTAATTGGTCGGGTGGACAGGCATTATTAGATGCCATCGCCCGAAAATGGTCGGAAGGCCCGGAAATTGAAGCCACTGTTTTGGAGCAATTACATAGTGATCTCGAAAAGGAGCGTCAGACATTTTTCGACAAAAAAGCTGAAAGCCAGAAACGCTATGAAGAGAAAAAAGAAAAGAATTTCATAACACGCGAAGAACTCCTGACTCGTTTACAAAAGATTATTGATCAGAAAAAATGGCAAGCTCAGGGCGAAGTAAACAGCATTCAGCGAAAATTTGAGAACTTGCGACCATTACCTGCTGAAGGTATCGAAGACCAGAATAAAAAATTACAGGAACTCCTTTCTATCTTTAAAGAAAACAGAGTCAATTTTATGGTTGAGATTCGTCAAAAAGAGGAAGACAACTTAACCGGTAAGCTTATTACACTCGAAAAAATAGAGGAGATTTCCACAGAAGCCGGAGAGAAAACAGAAAATTGGTCTGTATTAAATGAAGATATATCCAAGTTAACACGCCAATGGAAAAAAATTGGCCGGGTTCCTAAAGAAAAAGAGAATGAAGTATGGGATAGATTTCGTGCAGCTCAAAATAGTTTCAATGAGAAACGCATGAAATTTGACGAAGAGTACAAGAAAGAAATCGAGCAGAGTATTCTGACGCGTGAAAGTCTCATTAGTAAAGCAGAATCTCTCCTTTCAACAGATGACCTTGCGGCAGCGGCACGGGATATAAACCGATTACACGCTGAATGGAAGAAGCTTGAAAATCTTCCCAAAGAACTCAACGATGAATTATGGAACCGATTTAAAGAAGCTTCAGATAAATTCAATGAAATTAAATCTGAAAATATCTCTGTAATAAAAGATCAGGAGCAGGAAAATTTAGAAGCCAAAGAAGCCCTTTGTGAACAAGCGGAAGCCCTTGCCTCAGCCGATAATTTCCGTGATGGAACCAAAAAAATGGATGAGCTTTTCAAAAAATGGAAAGAAATTGGTCCTGTTCCGGGGAAAAAATCAAGGCAGGTTTGGCGCCGTTTCCGTGGTGCAATGGATAGTTTCTATAAAAACCGCAGAGCACACTTTAAGGAAATGAAGGCGGAGCAGCAAGAAAACCTGAAACGCAAAAATGAGATTATAGATCGCATTAAGGAATTAACAACCGCGGATGACCTCGAAGCTGTAGTGAAAGAAGTTCAGGAATTACAAGCTGAATACAAAAAAATCGGATTTGTTCCCATAAAACTGAAAGATAAAGTTTGGAACACATTCCGTGACACCTGTGATCAGTTTTTTGATTTACTGCGCGAAAAAGGCGGGCGCGGACGTGCCCAAAGCTCCAGCCCATCCGGTGGAGGCTCTGAGCAGAAAATCACATCAGAATTATTTAAACTGCGAAAAGAAGCGGATAAAATCCGAGATGAAATCCTGAAATACAAAGATACCATGACATACTTTAAGCCAAACAAAAAGGGCTTGGAGTTGCGGGAAGAAATCCAGATAAATATAGATAAAAGTGAAAAGAAACTGGATTCCATAAACTCCCGAATAGAAGAACTTCAGCAGGAATTAAATCAGGAATAATTAAGAGAAAACGGGCAATCATCATGCTGGCTGATTACCCGTCTTCTGCCTTATTGCACAAATAAAATACTTGGTTTTACAAAGCCTTTTTACAGAATAATTTTTTGAGGAAGCTATTCTTATTATTTATTCTGGAATAAACATTTTAATAATGTTGAAACATATTGAATACATTGCGTATTCTTAGAGCAAACAAAAACATGGTGTAGAATATCTCAAACTTTGGCTATTTATATTGTTCCCACAGTGTTTTATAAATCTTTATATAGCTCAATATAACCCAAACCCTTGAAAGATAAGTCAAAAGAAAATATAATACTTAAGCCAGCATTTGTGTTTTCTTATGCAGGTGTTTTAGGGTATATCATCTTCTTTTTACTTCGCCCTTCAGTAGATTTAACAAGCGGCACACAACTTCCCTCCACCAATTCTGATATTATCTATCAGATGCATGAATTGAACCAAAAACTTGGCTTTGATTCATCCCTGAAACCCACAATGGCCGTTCGCTCTGTAGATCGCAGATTATGGGATAAACTTAAATCGGAAATGGGTGATAATGTTACACCTCACTCACTTAACAAGTCAGAAATCCCCATTAATAAATGGAGAATTACTTTTGCCGACAAATACCAAGAGGCCGCTTTCCTGGTAAGTGATTCCAAAATATTTTCTGATGTAGGGATTTCACAAATTCATTTTGGCGATGATAACCGTGTTAAAACTCTTCATACTCAAAAAGACAAACAACCGTATTTCATTGAATCCGGTACATCATATCAGGAATTAGCTTCTATCATTACAGATGTTTTTAATTATCAATTGGCCAATTATTCATGGGACGACAGTAACGTTCCGGCAGATACTATCGCTCTAGAGAACAGATCAATAAATGAATTTACTGAAACAGAGCTTCCCGAAAGCGGTGTTTTAAGATTTGATAAAGTAAATCCACAATTAAACGGTCCCACATCACTTGAGTTAACATACACATCCACTACCCGCACCATTGACAGCTTAGAAGTAACCGGTATTTCAATTGACCATTTTTCAGCAAATTATGGAGTAGAATCATCTCAAAATAATAGTACACCCACTAATAATATTGAAGTTTTAGATTCTTTTTTCCTCATCGCATTTCTCATCATTATGGTGATTATTGTATTGATAACGGGGTTAAGACAGGTCTTCCGTGGGCGGGTAGAATGGAAAAGAAGCCTTTTGCTACTCATCTTAGTTACACTCATGCAATTTGCATGGACTACCCTTTACTACTGGAATTCTTTTTATCTGTTTATTGATGAATCCATAGCATACATGGATTTATTACAACAGTTTTTCATTTCTCTTATTTATGGTTTGTATGCAGCTTTGGCTTACATCTCGTGGGAATCTCTTGCCCGCGATTTAAGAAGCCAACAAATACCTGTTATGGACGCATTTTGGTCAGGAAAGTTTTTTCAGAAACAGCTCGGTGCCGGAATCTTATCCGGTTATGGAATTGCAGGGTTCTATCTGGGAATAATTGCTGTTTATTTGTTTACAATAAATGGTGTTTACGCCCCCCTTGACAGCATGACTATTGGTGTACGTGACATTAATACAGCGTTCCCATCCATTTTTTATCTGATTAATTCCAGCCTTTCGGCCTTAACCATTACGTTAGCTCAGGTGGGTATTGTTTATTGCCTTTTAGCTTATCTGACCAAAAACGAGTTTATCCGCATTCTGGCATCTATCTTTTTTACCGGCCTTTCAATGTATGGGTTAAGCCGTCTGTTAATCACTGATATCGATCTGTTTCAAAACATCCTTTTATATCTCTTCATAGCTGTACCTTTGGTCTTATCTTATCGGTATTTTGGATTGATATCAGCCTTTTTCTCACTTTTTGTGATGTTTCTAATTTTACGTGTCGCTCCTTTGCTGAACTCTGTTAACTCCGAATTTATCAGTACCATTTGGATTATTGGAATAGTACTGCTTGCTCCATTCATTGTTGGTTTGATAGGATTACGCGGAGCTTCGATAAAATCTTACAAGGAATACGTTCCGGAATATGAAGCTATTAAAAACAAACAATTGCGTTCTGAGAAAGAATTAGCCATAGCCAAGGAAAGTCAGTACGCTTTAATGCCAACCAAAACACCGGAAGTCCCCGGATTTGATATTCGCGGTTTTTTTGTTCCATCCTATGAAGTTGGGGGCGATTTTTATGATTATGAAGTCATTAATGATGAAAACGGCAAACCAAAATCGGTAGCTCTCGCTATTGTTGATGTATCCGGTAAAGCCATGAAATCGGCTTTTAATGCTGTTTTTACCAGTGGATTATTATTGAGCCGAATTTATACCGACCGCCCTGAAACCATACTCACTGAAGTTAATCCAATTCTGTGCAAGAAAACAGATATCAAAACATTTGTTACCTGCCAATTAGGTCTCATTCAATTATCGGATAAGAAACTGTCACTGGCTAACGCCGGACATTGCTTACCTCTGCTTAAAAGAGATGGCAAAACAACATTTATACAAACCCAGGGACCACGCTTCCCGCTGGGCATGAAACCTGATATCATCTACACATCAACCGAAGTACCCCTTCAATCGAATGACATTCTGTTACTCTACTCCGATGGTTTGGCAGAAGCGATAAATAAAAAAGGTAACCGTTTATCCTTTGCTGACATTCAAATACTGGTAAATAATTTAAAAACAGACGATATGTCAGCCAGTGAAATTTGTAATTCCATCAAGAAATTCATCCTTGAATACAGTAATTACGAACTGGCTGATGACACAACGGTTATCTGTGTAAAAGTCAACTGATTAAAATCTTCAGCCACAGGACGATTGTCCGTTTTTAAAAGCCCCCTTTTTCGTAATTTGAACCTATGGTACGAAAAATACTCCGCCCCATCTTATTCATCATGATTGTTTGCCTAATAGGCTTCATATCCCTATTGCTTATATCAGACCATCAAATAAACAGTGCGGCAGAGGGTAAATTATATGACCGTGTACAAGATATTCCCTTTACACGTGTAGCTTTAATACCCGGCACAAGCAAATTTACCATAAAAGGAAGCAGTAATTTATATTATGAATATCGCATAAAGGCGGCAGTAGAACTGTATCATGCTGAAAAATTTGAATTTATTATTGCGAGTGGAGACAACAGAGACCGGTATTATGATGAACCTACAACCATTAAGAAAGATTTAATCGAAGCCGGTGTTCCGGCTGAAGTCATTTATCGGGATTCCGCGGGAGTCCGCACCTTAGATTCTGTCATTCGAGCGCGTGATATTTTTGGTGTATCCGAATTTATTTTTATTTCCCAACCATTTCACAACCAACGGGCTATTTATCTTGCTCAAAAAAATGATATGCATGTTATCGGATTTAATGCCCGGGATGTTTCACCTCGTGGAGGACTGAGAACACAGATTCGGGAGCGTTTTGCCCGAATAATGGCACTCATGGATATTTATTTGTTCGATTCGCATACAAATCATGATGATGAGCCAATTCCAATAGGAATTTCACCCAACAATTGATCCTGAATTGCTTTGAAAAAGTGAGCAAAATCGCCCTATCTTAAAATCAATCTATTTAATTATACCACTCGCAATAAGTAATTCAACTAAATCTGGAAGCGCTTTTAATATTATTAATCTTATGGATAAGATAACATTACGACCCGAAACTTTGATGATGTCATACGGTTATAAACCCGAACTTTCGGAAGGTGCCGTTAAATGCCCTATTTTTCAAACTTCAACGTTCGCTTTTAAAAGTGCTGAAGAAGGTAAAGCTTTTTTTGAAGTGGCTTATGGCTTAAGAGAAAAAGGAGAAACGGAAGAAACGGGCTTAATTTACAGCCGGATCAACAATCCTGATTTGGAAATTCTTGAACAACGATTGGCTTTGTGGGATGAAGCTGATGAATGTGCTGTTTTTGAAAGCGGTATGTCAGCCATTACAACGGTTTTATTAGAATTCCTGAGCCCCGGCGATCTACTTTTACACAGCGCGCCTCTGTATGGAGGCACCGATCATTTCATTCAACACTTTTTACCCCGATACGGTATTCACACTCTGGAATTTAAACCTGGTGAGGACAAAAAAACCATTCAGAAACGTATTTATGATGTCGGTTTCGAAGCCAACATTCGATTTATCTACATTGAGTCACCGGCAAACCCGACCAATGCTTTGGTTGATATACAAATGTGCCGTGAACTCGCCCTTGAATTACCTGTCAATGATCATGTTTTTATAGCTGTTGATAACACGTATATGGGCCCTCTTTGGCAACAACCATTAAAACTTGGAGCCGATTTTTCCATTTACTCGGCTACAAAATATATTGGCGGCCACAGTGATGTAATTGCCGGAGCAGTTTGTGGATTTAAGGATGGTATTAAGCGGGTTCGTACCTTGCGAACATTTCTTGGAAATATGGCAGGACCATGGACCGGCTGGCTCCTGCTTCGAAGTCTTGAAACGCTGAAAGTGCGCATGGAACAGCAGTGCCAAAATGCGCAGAAAGTAGCCGAATATCTGTTCAATCATCCAAAAGTAAAAAAGGTATATTATCTGGGATTATTGGAAGAAACAGACCCTCAGTTTGAAATATATAAAAAACAACATTCCGCGCCGGGAGCCATGTTATCTTTTGATGTGGTTGGTGGAGAAGCGGAAGCATTTTCTTTTTTGAATAATTTAAACATTTTTAAATTGGCTGTAAGTCTTGGAAGTACAGAATCTCTTGCTCAACATCCCTATACAATGACTCATGCAGGATGCGATCCTGTTCATAATCGCGCATTTTCTATTTCAGAATCCCTGATTCGCCTTTCTATTGGAATTGAAAACAGCGATGATCTTATTGAGGATATCAGACAGGCCTTAAATAAGGTCTGATCAACTATTAGAAAAATTATTTTATTTGATTTCGAAATGAATTCTAAAACAATTTTCGAGTCTATCAGAACCTTAAAATAATAACCAGCTCCACTATTATTAACAATTTTCAAAAGATAGTATCGTTTTTTCGCTTGTCATAAATATGCCGTATTATATGATCTTATAATTAAATCTAAGTCTTTCACTCTAAATTAATTGTTTTTCAAATACTTATGAAATTTACGAACACATTATTTCTCATAATTTCAATTGCTTTTATGGTATCCGGATGCAAAACCACTCAAACTGCCGTTGAACCGGAAAATACGGTAGTCGGCGAAGTTGGCAATGAGAATATTACTTACGGTGAAATGCGCACCAGTTTTTTTAATGCACCACCCGCCGAAGATGATGACTTCGATGAACAACTAGAATTAATGAATTTTTTGGATTTATACCTTGATTACAGAACTAAAGTGAGGGCTGCTCAGGATGCCGGCTATTTTAGTAATCGTGAAATCCTGACTGAATTAAATCAATATGAAATGCAATCGGTCTATCCGTATTGGTTAGAAATGCGTTTTAAAGATGAGATGTTAGATGAACTTGTGGAACGCTCAGATACTGAAATCCATACTTCGCATATCCTGATAATGGTTCAGGAAAATGCTTCGCCATCAGACACTCTTGCCGCTTGGAATAAACTCATGGAAGCACGTGAGAAAGCACTATCTGGTGATTATGAATTTGCTGATTTGATGGAAGAGTATTCATCTAAGCAAGGCGGACGCAGTGTTGGTGGAGATCTGGGTTATTTATCTGCCGGAATGGCCGTAAAACCATTCGAAGATGTTGCATACTCCACTCCGCAGGGAGAGGTTTCTATGCCCTTCAGAAGTAGTTTTGGTTACCACATACTTACGGTTCATGACGTTCGTGAAAAACAACCCGACCGCAGTTATTCGCATATCTACTTCCGAACCCGTGGTCAAGGCGCTTCACTTGAGTTGGCAAAAGAACGCTCAGAAACAGCCTGGCAAAAGATTCAGGACGGAACACCCTGGAACGAAGTAACAACAGAATACACCGACGATCCAGAGTCTAAAGATCGTGGTGGAGATATTGGCTGGATTAATCCAGCTCGCTTTCAGCCTCAGTTTTTAGAAGGATTGCAATCCCTGACTACACAAGGTGAAATATCAGAACCTTTTGAAAGCGAATATGGTATTCATATAGTTCGGTTGGATTCCATACGAACCTACCGCGACGAAGCTCATTTAAGAGAAGAACTCCTGGAACGGCTAAAAGGTCTTCCCCGCTATCGGGAAAACAAGAAATATACAGTTGAAAAGGTACGAAAATCAGGGAAAGACAGCCTTTATACCTCAACACATGAAGCGTTCATAGAAGTGCTCGAACAAAATAGTGAACTGCCTTTCTCTGAAATTTCTTTCTCCGATGAAATGCTCAGACGCCCCTTTTATCGTATAGAAGACCGCGTTTTCCCTTTAGCTACATATAGAAACTTCATTATTAAAAATTTAGACGATTCATCAGAAGAAGTGTATAACCACGGTTTGCTGAATCAATACATTGAGGAACGGGTTAATGACGTTATCATTCCGGTTACCCGCCGTGAATTTCCGCAATTTGCAACCTTAAGCAGAAGTTACCTTGATGGTCTTTCGGTCTTTAAAATAACCGAAGATTCTGTCTGGACGTATGCTACAACCGATACTCTTCGGCTTAGAGAAATGTATGAAAATAACAAAGATGCATATCGGTATGAAACACGTTACCGCTATTATCGCATTACAGCTGACTCCGATTCCGTTCTTTACAATGCCAAAAATGTTATTAATAGTGGCATTTCCGTAGATAGTGTCCGTGCGCACGTGTCAGGTTTAATTTTGCGTACCGATGTTATCAACAGCCTTGCTGATTTTCCATTCAATCATTTAGATGGATTAAACGAAGGCGATTTTTCTGATACATTTGAATTCAGAAACCGTCCAACGATGCTCTATTTACAAGAAATTCTACCACCACGACAAATGACCTTTGATGAAGCATTTATGCGGGTAGTTTCTGATTATCAGCCCATAAGAGAAGAAGAGTGGATGAACAGCCTTCGTGAAGATTACGATGTAAAAACCTATCCACAACGATTGGAAAAACTCCTTAATTAACAGTGCAATTCCTGTTATTTCATACATCTCGATTTCTGATTGTTCTGATAGTAACAACGATCATGCTATCCTCATGTAAAAAAGACGAACCTGTACCTCAAAGTCCGGTCATAGCTGAAGTCGGTAAAACAGCATTGACTCTTGATGAGGCTATCGCTCATATACCAAAACAAATGCTGGCTGAGGATAGTCTGCATGCCGTGGAAAATTACCGCAGGCAGTGGATACGAAAACAGATATTTGTAGATGAAGCCATCCGAATCGGCATAAAAGAAACGCCGGAATTTCAACTGCAACTTGAAAAACTTTCAAGTGAATTAGCTGTCCAAATGATGATGGAAAATGTATTAAATTCGGAAATTGATGTGGAGATAAGCCGTGAAGAAGCCTTAAATTACTATGCGGAAAACAGAGAAAATTTTATCCTTCAGGAACGTCATATTCGTTTTCATCATTTATTTGCTGCTACCGCTGATGAAGCAAATCGTGCCCGAAATGAATTAATGCGGGGTGAACCCTGGCAGGAAATTGTGGAACGATATGCTATTGATAAAATGTATTCATTAAGAAATTCAGATCAGTTCCATCCGGTAAGTCAGGCTTTATCAGAAAACCAAACTATGTCCCAATTTCTGAGTGTAATAGGCGTTACAGAGGTAAGTCCGGTGAGAAGAGTACAAGATCGATATCACTTTGTACAGCTTCTCGAAGATCGAAAGATAGGCGAACCGGCTGATATAGAATGGTCAGTCAGGCAAATTCAGGAATGGCTGACTATTGAAAACCGGCAAAAAACTTTACGTTCATTTGAACAAAACTTACTCCGACGGGCAGAAGCCAACCGGGAAATTAAAATTATCGATTAAATAACTTATGTTGAAATTTAAGTCACTCATCATTTTCTCATTCCTTTTTCTACTTAGCTCAATTCTTTCTGTCAAAGCACAGGAAGCTCAGATGCTCGATGAAATAGTAGCTATCGTAAACAGTCATATCATTTTAAAATCTGATGTGGATGCAAGAACCACAGATTACATCAGAAACACGCGTGATGCTGAATATTCTGAAGAACTTTGGTATGATGTTCTTGAAACCGTCATAGATAACTATGTCTTAATTGAACAAGCCAAAATTGACTCTGTTGTAGTTTCTGATGATGAAGTCAATCGCGCGATGGATCAGCGCATTCGCCAATTAGTGCAACAAGTGGGAAGTGAAGAAGAATTAGAAAAAGCTCTCGGACAAAGCATCATTCAAATCAGATCACAATACAGAGATTCATTTCGTGAAGAGATGATGGTAGAGCGCGTTCGAAATAATAAAATGCAATCCATCCGAATTACGAGATCTGAAGTGGAAGAATTTTTTAATAGAATCCCACAAGATTCCTTACCTGTTGTACCCGAAACGGTTGAGTTAAGCCACATCGTAGTAATTCCACCAGCTAAAGATGAAGCAAAAAAAGCGGCATTCGAAAAAGCATCCATGTTGCGTGATTCGTTATTAATCCACAATGCAAATTTTGAAGAATTGGCGAGGCGTCATAGCGATGGACCAGGTGCTGCAAATGGCGGATTTCTCCCCTTGTTGTCACTTAGCGATTTGGTTCCTGAATATTCTGCTGCCGCAGCCGCACTACAACCTGGAGAAATATCTGAAGTGGTGGAAACGCAATTTGGGTTTCATGTAATTCGTCTGAACCGAAGAGTAGGTGATCAAATTGAAACGAATCATATTCTTATTCAGGTAAAGGAAGATTCTGTTGATGAAACATTTGCCCATGAAAAATTACTGGCTTTTAGAGACAGTGTACTTATTCACAATAAAAATTTCAACGATTTAGCGAGAAAGCACTCGGATGATAATAGTACGGCACCGAGAGGTGGTCGTTTGGTAAATCCCCAAAATGGTGATCGAAGGCTGGTTGTAGATGATCTTGATTCTGATTTGTATCGTGCAATTCTAAACTTAGAAGAAGGTCAAATTAGTGAACCCATTCGATTTATGACGGGATCTCAAAATAATCAACAAGTAGCTTTTCGTATCATCAGGCTCAATCGCCGAATTCCGGAACACTCGGCAAATCTAAAACAAGATTTTGATATCATTGAAAGCTATGCTTTGCAGGAAAAGCGATTCAAGGTATTCAGTGAATGGATGAAAGAGCTCCGAGATGAAATTTATGTAGAATACAAAATTGCATCACCCCGCGCCAGTAATTAATCCTAATTATACCCATTTTCATGCCGAATACGAATCAGATTGAGACCGACGCTGCTGCATTTTCAGATGCGTTTGATCGTTTAAAAAAAGAAATTAGTAAAGTTGTAGTTGGTCAGGAACATATAGTAGAAAACTTGCTGATCAGCCTTTTTTCCAGAGGACACTGTGTGTTAATAGGTGTGCCGGGCTTGGCAAAAACGCTTCTTATCCGGACATTAGCTCAAACCCTTAACCTGAGCTTTAACCGCATTCAGTTCACCCCTGACCTTATGCCGGGAGACATTACCGGTACAGAAATAATTGAAGAGGATACTTCAACCGGAAACAAACGCTTTAAGTTTTTCAAAGGGCCTATTTTTGCTAATATCATTCTGGCAGATGAAATCAATCGAACACCCCCTAAAACGCAGGCCGCTCTGTTAGAAGCCATGCAGGAGTTTCATGTAACAGCATCCGGCACAACGTATGAATTGGATCGCCCGTTTTTTGTGTTAGCTACGCAGAATCCGATTGAACAAGAAGGAACATATCCCCTTCCCGAAGCGCAACTTGACCGTTTTATGTTTAATCTTTGGCTCGATTATCCCAGCTTTAAAGAAGAAATGGATATTGTAAGTCGAACAACCACCGCTGCCGATACTACAGTCAATCAAATTTTAAGTGGCGATGATATTATAAAATATCAACTACTTACACGTCAGGTTCCCGTTCCTGAAAGTGTATTAAATCATGCGGTTAAAATCGTGAGTATGACACGCCCAAAATCGGATTTAGCACCTGATTTTGTGAAAAAATACATGACCTGGGGAGCTGGTCCCAGAGCTTCTCAATATCTCATACTCGGCGGTAAATCACGTGCCCTTGCCCGCGGACGTTTCAATGTGAGTGAAGAAGATATCAATGCGTTGGCCATTCCAGTTTTACGACACCGGATCGTGAATAATTATGCTGCTGAAGCTGAAGGAATCAAACCGGAACATTTGATCGAACGAATCTTGAAAGAAGCCTGATTGGAGCGTCATTCGCATGATATCAGGATTTGATTCAGATATAGCCATTTTATTACTCGCCGGAGCGTTCCTCGCATCCGCGGTTTTTGCATGGTGGTCGTATGCAAAACAAACAGAGATGCCACCGGCTGTCCGCTATTTATCATCAGCTCTCAGAGGCTTGTCTGTATTGATTTTACTAATCCTTCTTTTTCAGCCAACAGTAGAAAATGAAGAGGTTCGTGAGTTAAAGCAACATATTGCCGTTCTGTTTGATACTTCGAAAAGTACGATCATTCAAAAAGGAAACTGGGATGGAGAATCTAATTATGATTCCGTCATCAGCCAGCTTCAATTAAGCGATACTACCGCCATCAGATATTCTGTTTATGGGTTCGACAGCGATATCTTTGCAACCACTCCTGATTCTCTCCCATTTGATGGGGCCGTTACTGATATCAATGAATCATTAAAGAGCCTTAGCCAGGAACCTGAATCATTCAACGCTGTTCTGCTTGTAACTGATGGTATTTTTAACCGTGGTTTAGATCCAACCACTACGGCACTGCGTTCCGGATTACCATTTTACACCCTTGCCATTGGTGATACAATTCGCCAGCGCGATCTTTTGGTCAGAAATGTGTTCTATAATCCCACAGCTTTCACAAATTCACGTATTCCGATTCGGGTTGAAATACTAAACGATGGTTTTCCAGATCGAAATATAGATGTTCAAATATGGGTAGATAATGAGCTGAAAGAAACACGAACGATCTTTACGAATCAAAATCGGTCAGTTCATTCAGAAGAATTTGAGCTGAGTTTTGAAGAGGAAGGCACCAAAGCTATCCGAATTCGAATACCGGAATTGGATGGCGAATGGACCACCTCTAATAATACCTATGAATTCACCATTGATGTTAAAGATGACCAAATCCGAATTTTACATCTAGCTTTTGAAGTTCACCCCGATGTTGGTTCATTGCGTAATATGCTGGCAACGGACGAAAGTATTATACTTAAAAATTTGAATTGGATACGGGATAACAGATTTATCGGTGAAACATTACCGGCTACAGCCGATACATTAGACCTGATAATTTTACACGGTTTCCCGCATGAATCAGTGTCGAAACAGCTGGCCGATCAGATTACAGCATTGGTTTCCCGCACAAATATCATGCTGCTACCTTTATCAGGAACTCGGCACGACCGAATGACCGATTATTTATCAAATATTCCACCCATAAGAACAACGGGCCCTGCTAGTAACGGTGGAATTTTACCCAAAATTCGCACCTCGGAGAAAGACCACCCGGTTTTAGATATAGATGAAACAGAACTGAGCAGAGCACCGGAGTTAACGGGAATAATTCGAAATCAACAATCGGCTTCAAATACACGAACACTGCTTGAAAATACATTTCGTGGTTCGGATACAGATATCCCAACATTAGTTTTATCCGAAACCGGAAATCAGCGGGTAAGTCAGGTTAATGCCTGGCACTGGAACAGATGGCAACAAAGTACCCAATCCGAGATCCGCACTTTTTACCGGCAATTATTTAATAATATTGTTAAATGGACCAGCGCCAACCCTGACAACAACATTCTTACTTTAACAACTTCACAACAAAGTTATCAGGATGGAAACCCTGTTTTATTCAGAGCAAATGTGCGAACAGATACCGGTTCACCGGATACAGAAGCCAGGGTTGAGATACGGTTATCGGGCGACCAAACAGATGAATCTACTTTTTCAATGCGGCAATTAGGTGGTGGACGTTTTTCGCTGGATGTTGGCTCATTACCACCCGGCACCTACACCTACACAGGCCGGTCTTTCCGGGGTAATACAGAAACAGGAGAAGTCCGTGGTTCTTTTACCGTAACACAAAGCATCTTGGAATTGATGGATACCACCCGAAGAGATGGTCTGCTTCAATTTATTGCAGAAGAGAGCGGTGGAGCTTTTTTCACTTTTAACGAATTGGATGCACTGCGCGAACAATTTAAAAACGATGGATTACTGGATTTCAATACAGAACGGTTTTCCACCATTGAACGCGTTCATCATTCCTATTGGTGGTTCATCCTTGTTATTCTGCTTCTCTCAGCTGAATGGACACTCCGCAAAAAATATGATATGGCTTAATATCAAATCAGGCTCTGATTTTTTGAGGTCGAACCTTTGCACGAACTGATGTGGATAAATGTTCTATTTCTTAAAACGAATCGTCACCCTGAGACCTTAATTTCCACGCGGTACATTTGATGGGTATGACAGACTCATAGCGAGTCACCCGTCATCCCTGAAACGCCCCTTTGGTTGGTTTCTATACTTCAATACAATTTGGCGTTATCAGGCTTAAAGTACCGAGCGCTTCGGTGGATCTTCCAGCTCAGAATTGGCTTTCTGGTATTTCCAGAGTTAGCGGATAAGTTGGAAGCGCTACTTATCCGCTAACGCGTATTCGATCAACTCGACATATCAGGACTTAAGGATCCCGGCTCTCGCAAATTCAAATTAGCCTTTTACTGTCTATTTCCAGGCGAAGCCGGGATGACAAATTTGCGGTCTGATACAAAGATTGCAAGGTCTCTCAGCGATAGGCCATAATACCCACGCTATCGCGCAAATATACTTGATGGGTATGACAGAAACGAAACGTGCTAAAGTATAATCATCATAGCATTAACCAAAACTATTCATCTGTCAACTCAAATCCCTGATTGACTCCTTTTTCAACAGCCGGAACGCCATATTTCATCCAAACGGGCATAGGCGCATCTTTCAGGTAGTGATCAAAAAATTGCTGCATCCTCCGTGAAAGATCTTTCCTGTTAACACGGTCACGTAAATTGTGCGCTTCACCATTGTAATTGAGCATCCAAACAGGTTGTTGCAGACGCTTTAAGGCCGTAAAAAACTCAATTCCCTGATACCAGGGCACCGCGCCATCCGCGTCATTATGCATCATTAGTAACGGTGTACGTACACGGTCAGCAAAAAAGAGCGGTGAGTTTTCGATATATTGAGAAGGACGCTCCCAAAGTGTTCCGCCTATTCTGCTCTGGGTTTTCTCATACTGAAACTGCCGGTTTAAACCCGAAGCCCACCGGATTCCGCCATACGCACTCGTCATATTTGAGACAGGTGCTCCTGCCATTGCAGCGGCGAACATATCGGTGCGGGTAATAATGTGAGCAATCTGATATCCACCCCAACTTTGTCCCTGAAGCGCCACCCTATCTCTATCTACAAACCCTTTGTCAAGGAGGTGTAGCGTCATTCCAATAATGGCATTTTCCGCGCTTCTTCCAGGATTTCCTTCCTTATATACAATATCTGGTATGGAAACAAGGTAGCCTCGACTGGTATAAAAAGCCGGTGTTATGGTTGAAGCTGACGGTGCAGGAGCCCGATATCGATGCAAACGGTCAGATGTACGCTCATAAAAATACACAATCATCGGATACGTTTTATTCGGATCAAAATTTTCCGGTGTATAAAGCAAACCATCCAATTCCACACCATCAAGGCTGGTAAACTGAAATAATTCCACATCACCCCATAAATAATTGACTTGTTGCGGATTGGTATCTGTTACTTTCCGAAAGCGACGGAACCTCTCATCAGTCACATATACATCCGGATAGTTTTGGAATGTGCTTTTTGTCAAAATCCATGTATTACTTTCTCTGGCTTTTTGGAAATCCGAAGCGTTCACATCATCTCTCCAAAGTTCGATTACGGCCGAGCCTTGATCAAACCCGGTTCTGTGTACAGCGGTTGATTTATCAGATTCATACATAGCGGAGAGAAAGATGGTATCATCAGAGAAATAACGGCTTTCCGGATCCGGGTTTATAGGATTATAATCAATGCGGTTAGCCCGTCCATTTCCCTCCGTCAGCATATAGCCCTGCCCTTCCTCCGCCGGATCAAAAACCCACACATCGTACCGGTCTCGGATAATAACATGCGCGTCATTTTTGGTCCAACCTGCTATTCCATAGGGATTCGGGTCCATGGGGCGATCATTGAGTTCATCATAAAACGGCACATCTACATGTCCGGTTAGATTCGTTATAGCCTCTGTTTCAAAATGATAAGTGAACCAATTCTGCTGATCATAATCATACCAAATCATGTATGAACCATCGGGCGATGTTGACACAGCTGCTTTTTTTTGTTCATGAATTTTCTTTCGTGAGCCATCCTGCAAATCCACCTTATACACATCAGCATAACCGGGAAAACCTTCCCATTGCATCAGGTGCATATAAGGCCGTGTCTGCAAGCCCATTGCGTAACGGGCATTATTTTCATTTGGGATGATGACGGTTTCTAACGATGCATCTTCCAACTGAACAAACTGTTTTGAATCAATATGAAAAACCGTTTTATACGTTTTCCGCTTCGTCTGATCCAACTGAATTAATTGGCGCGGTTGCAGTTCATCATCCTGCCAATGCCAAATATCTACTTTCGCCACATCTATGTCTTCCACTTCAGGATTTTTTTGAAGAGGCTCAGGTGCAATCCCAAACAATAAACGGCTTCCATCGGATGAAAACTCCGGAGCGGCGTGTTTATTAATCATCCATTCTTCGGGCAACCATGCAGAGGTTGAGTCAGCCAAAATGCCAGCGCTTTCATCACCATCACTCCAATAATACAGGTTGTAATGTTCCGACTCGTCTTTTTCCTTTTCTTTTTCCTTTTTTTCCTTTTCATCCGACTCTTCTTCCTCGCTTTCATCTTCAGTAGGAAATTTTGCAAGAAATGCAATTTTGGAGGCAGTCGAATCCATAGAAACGGAAGTGTACGAATCGAGTTCAAGACTGATTGTCATTGTTTCAAAATCAGGAAGCGCCATCACATGAACACCGGCAGTTGAAAGTGAATCTTTATCGGCGGTTACATAGACGATACGTTCTCCATGTTTTGTAAAGTAGTATGATTCAACATGTGGAATCTTTATTTCATCACCTGTTTGCAGATTTAGAACAACCAGTTCTTTCTCTATTATATCTTCATGATCTTCGTCATGCTCTTCATCTGTTTTAGGAGATTCTTGCTCTTCTTTTTCATCATTCTTTTTCTTTTCAGGCAGTTCGCGATCAAATAAAAAAGCAATCCATTCACCGGATTTTTCTGGGAATGAAAATGAATTGACTTCCGGAAATTTTTGGAGTTCACCGGTAGCAAGATGATAAACAGCGAGCGTATCATCAAAAACCTCATTCGGTTTTTTGCCATCTATTTTGGCTTGTCTTTGCTCGAGATAGGGTGCTGCAATAAAATAGGCCAGTGTTGAGCCATCATAGCTCAGACGAAAACGCTCTCCCCTTTCTAAAAAGCTTTCGTTACCGGAGCGCAAAGATTGAACAACAATGCCCCCGTCACCCTCCTGAGGATTCAATCCATACAGGAGAAAATCACCATTCGGTGACAAATTTTCGTTGGATATGGATTTCCATTGATCAAAATCTGTGTGATCTAAAGCGCGTTTTTCCTGTGCTGATAATGGAGTTGCGGATAGGCTGAACACAAAAATGAGTACAACTGAAAAAAAGACATTTATATTCATGAGGTATCTGAATTAAGCAAATAGTTACTGACGTTAAAAACCAACGAGTACTCGGCGGCATTCATTCAGCTAAAATATCTATTTGAACGAAGATACTAAAATGAAAATGTGAATCAGTTCAAGATTACCATTTGAGTTTCATGCATGGAATATGGAACCACGAAGGATTTGAACCACGAAGCCACAATGACACGAAGTTTTAAACAGCGGCGAGACGCCGCAAGAAAGACCGTTCGCGCCAGAGGCACTGAACGTACACAATCGGTGCTTGTTTACGACGTTCGGTTTTTTTACCCACAATTCTGAATTTTTGAATTCTGAATTATCCCCCATCCGCGTAAATCAGTCCAATCTGCCCTATCAGCGTTCCATCCTAAAATTCTGAAATTACTTCACCAACACCATTTTCCTGCTAAATACCTGCTCTCCAGTTACCAAACGGGCAATATAGACGCCACTTGATAAATTCCCGGAATCAAACACAGCATTGTGGCGTCCCGCTTGCCGCGTTTCATTTACCAACAAAGCTACACGCCGGCCAAGCATGTCATACACCTCCAGCCGGACTTCCGTGCTTTGATTTAACTCATACGGAATAGTAGTGGATGGATTGAACGGATTTGGATAGTTGGATAATAATGCCGCTCGTTGCGGGATTTCGATTGGGATTGGAGTGCTAACGTGAACTGCTTCGCCGTATTCAGTGCCGAGATGGTCGCGGAAGTAGATTAGTTTTTCAATTGTTCCTCCACCACCTTCACTACTACCAATACTAACTATTCCAATATTTTCACCTAATGAATATCCTATACCAATAAATGATGTTATCTCGTAGGATCTTACTGAAATTGTATTTTGAGAAATAGAAATACTACCATCCTCTAACCGTTTTGTACCTTCGTCAGAATGTCCAAAATCCCACCTTATTGCTGTTGAAGATTCATCAATTTTAGTTAAAAGACTGTCTATTAATACTTCATTATGTACATTTTCAGATATAGGATTTAATCTGAACACATCTGCTGTTTCGGAATCGACACGTTCTAAAGTATAAGCAAAACGAAATCCATCTGCGTTAAATTGCACATCAAATTCAAAATGATGTATATAAAACGGCTTCTCAGTTATGTATCGTAGCTTTTTGTACTCCATTCCATTTGTTAATATAGTATCAGATAATACTTCAATACTGTAATAAAAGGTTTCTGGTGGAAGTGGTGGCGTATCGTTCACAACTTTATACTCCCAATAATTGCCCACCTTCAACGGGTAGTATTTCAAAGCTTCATCGATTTCTTCTTGAGTTTGAGCGTGGGTTGTTAGTGCTGCGACGAACATTAAACAAATAAATAAAAAGATTGATTTCATGATGGGCTCCTATTTAACGAGTTACATAGTATTGGTAATAGCAGGCCTGCCGTTTACAGACAGGCGGTAGATGTGCATACCGGTGGCCATGCGTGTGGCATCGAACATGGCTTGATGAGTTCCTGCAACCTGCTCGCTGTTTATAGCAGAATCATTCCAGAATCCTACGCGTTTACCCCCCATATAAACAGACTTTTATTGTTTAATAACAATAACTTAGATATTATTTTATTCATGGTTGAAGCCTCCTGTATAAATTTTAATAACTAACTTATTTTCAATTAACAATAAATTTGATTTAAATACAAATTATGATTTAACGGAAGGTAAATCTGTCTAGCCAGCGTTCTATCCGTAATTCGAAATTTATAGTCTGATTCGAAATAATAGAACCACAAAGACTCGAGGACTCAAAGGTTCATGAAGTGAAATTTACTGCGAAAACCCGCTTAATCAGCCCCATCTGCGTTCTATCCTCAATTTTGTCCAAATAAAATACTCGTAGTGCCTTTGATTCGTCGTGGTTCAAACGGCGGCGAGACGCCGCAAGATTGCCCGTTCGCGCCAGAGGCACTGAACGTACAGATTGGATGCCTATTCACGACGTTCAGTTTTTTTACCCACAATTCTGAATTTTTGAATTCTGAATTCTGAATTATCCCCAATCAGCGTTCTATCCTCAATTTTGTCCAATCAAAATACCCTAAGTGTCTTTTGAGTCCTCGTGGTTCAAACGGCGGCGAGACGCCGCAAGATTGCCCGTTCGCGCCGGAGGCACTGAACGTACACAATCGATGCGTGTTTACGACGTTCGGTTTTTTTACCCACAATTCTGAATTTTTGAATTCAGAATTATCCCACATCCGCGTAAATCAGCTAAATCAGCTCTATCTGCGTTCTATCCAAAATTCTGAACTATCTCAGCTTTTCGCTTACAGCCTGGGTCATTTCTTCAGTACTCACAGAATCTCCACCTTGCGCTAAATCAGCACATCGAAGTCCATCATTTAAAACTGATTCAACGGCTGTTTCGATTGCATCGGCGGCAGTTGGTTGATTCAGAGCATATCGTAGCATCATAGCTGAAGAGAGAATAGCCGCAAGTGGATTTGCAAGATTCTTTCCGGCAATGTCAGGTGCTGAACCGTGGACAGGCTCGAACAGACCTCCGCGTTCGCCGGTGCTGGCAGAAGGAAGCATTCCGATAGAACCGGTCAGCATGGCGGCTTCATCGCTGAGAATATCACCGAACATGTTTTCCGTGACCATCACATCGAATTGTGACGGATACCGAATCAACTGCATGGCACAGTTATCTACTAACATGTGTTCCAATTGTACGTCAGGATGATCAGCGGCGAGTTCACTCACAACATCACGCCATAAACGTGAACTGGCCAACACATTCGCCTTGTCAACAGACGTGAGTTTTTTTCGTCTTTTTTGAGCCATTTCAAATCCGACTCGCGCAATTCTGCGGATTTCATTCTCATTATATATCATCGTATCAACGGCATTGCGAAGACCCGAAACTGTAGTTCCGGGCCCTTTAGGCTGACCAAAATAAAGTCCGCCGGTAAGTTCGCGAACAACCACCATGTCAACACCCTCCAATATTTCCGGTTTCAGTGGCGAATGGTTTGCAAGGGCATCAAACAGCTTTACAGGCCGAAGGTTCGCATACACATTCAGGCCTTTCCGAAGGCCAAGCAGACCTGATTCAGGGCGCATTGCTCCCGTTAAAGAATCCCATTTGGGTCCGCCGACTGCACCAAGAAATACGGCATCCGCTTTTTTACATTCCTGCAAAACATCATCTGACAATGGTGTTTCGAGTTTATCAATACTTGCTCCACCAATATCAAAAGATTCGGTTTTTAACTGAAATCCGAAACGTTTTCCTGCGGTTTCGAGTACTTCAAAGGCTGCTTTGGTAACTTCCGGGCCGATTCCGTCACCAGGAAGTATTGCTATAGTATATGTGTTCACTAAAATAAATTTATTAGATATTTATGTAATCTCTGAGTTCTGCACACAGTCCCCAAAATTCAGAATTCTGAATTAAAACATTTTCTTCATTCTGGCATATTTAAAAATTCCACCTGCAGCCACAATATCGGCTACATCGCCGAGAGCTTTTAGCGGATATTTTTTACCGGTAGGGATGTGATGAAGCAAATCAAGACTCGCATCAATTTCCAGTTCATCACCGGTTTGGATGATTCCATTGAGGCTTTCGAAGCATTCGTAGGGAATCAAAAAACCTCCATCAATGGCGTTTCTGTAAAAAATGCGGGCATAGGTTGGAGAAATCACAGCCTTTATTCCTGCTTGCTGAAGCGCAAATGGCGCATGTTCACGAGATGAACCACATCCGAAATTTTTTCCGGCAATGATAATCTGGAAATCAGATTCAAATTTATCGGGTTGAGTGAATGGAATACCACCGTTTGGCAATCCTGATTGCGTATCGGGTACACCGGAAAGGGCATAACGCCCGTAAAATTTTCGCTCTTCGCTATCTTCCAGACTATACACCAAATGCTCTGCCGGGATGATTTGATCCGTGTCAATATCATCGCCCAGCACGAAAGCTTTTCCTATAATAGATTTCATTAGTATTAAATTTTATGAGTTAAAAAAAGGGTTCTAATTCAGAATTCAAAAATTCAGAATTCAGAATGAATTCTTTGGGATTTATTGTTTTGAATCATATACAACATTACTATTTAAAATTAAGTTTTTAGGATAATCTTGTCTGGAAAACACCAGAACAAAAATTCTGAATTCTGAATTCTCAAATTCTGAATTAAACTTCCACCGGCAAGTATTCCCTCGGGTCGGTAATCACTCCAGTGATGGCCGAAGCCGCTACGGTGTATGGTGATGCCAGGTACACCTGCGATTTTTTTGAGCCCATTCGTCCCGGAAAATTTCGGTTCGTAGTGGAGATACAGATTTCCTCGTGATTCAAACGCCCGAAAGTATCGGATGGGCCGCCAAGACAAGCCGCGCAGGAGGCTTCGCCCATGTGACATCCCACACTTTCGAAAATATCCCAGAGTGTTTGTCCTTCAAAAGTAACCTCACGAAGCAAGCGGCGAACCTCTGTTGTGGCCGGAACCACATAGGTATCCAATTTCAACTGATTTCCTTTTATGATGCGTGCCGCCGCTTCAAAATCACTGATTTTTCCACCGGTGCATGACCCAATATATGCTCGTGTCAGTTTTGTGCCTTTCACCTCCGTTACCGTCGCTTTGTTATCGGGTGAGTGGGGCTTGGCAACCATCGGTTCCAGTTCAGATGATTTATACACCCGCACACTGTGATATTTTGCATCTGCACTATTATAAACCGGCTCAAATGGATGGTCTGTGCGTTCTCTCACGTAATCAAACGTAGTTTGATCGGGTTCAATCACACCATTTTTACCACCGGCTTCAATCACCATATTGGTGAGCGTCATTCGTCCTTCCATATCCATCGCCATTACACCATCACCGGCAAATTCCATTGCGCGGTACGTGGCGCCATCCACTCCGATATCACCAATAATTTGCAAAATCAGGTCTTTTGCCATGATATATGGAGGAATTTCACCTTCAAAGATGAATTTCATTGTTTCAGGAGTTTTTACCCACAGTTTTCCCGTTCCCATGATAAAAGCCGCATCTGTATTGCCAATTCCGGTGGCAAACTGACCGAAAGCTCCGGCGGTACACGTGTGCGAATCCGTGCCAAACAAGACTTCACCAGGACGTGTGAATCCGAGTTCAGGCATTGCCACATGACACACACCTTTGTAGTTTTCCGTTCCTACATCATAATAGTACGGCAACTGCTGTTCGCTGGCAAAAGCCCGTAAAATGTCGATATTACGATTGGCATATTTATCATTAGTGAAGATATAATGATCGGGTATAATCACAATTTTCTTCTTATCCCAAACGGCGGCATTTTCTCCAAATTCTCGTTTGAAAATTCCAATAGCCGGAGGTCCGCAGACATCGTGGGTAAGCAGAACATCTACATCTACCCATACATTTTCACCGGCAGATACTTTCGTACGGCCTGATGCTCTGGCCAATATTTTTTCAGTTAACGTCATGTTTATTATTTATTAAGATAATGTTGAATAGAGGTATGTGTGAATGATTTCCCGATTTCAGTTACTCCATTTGTTGACAGGTGAACCAAATCTTCATCCGTTATCAATTTCTTTTTATCAGCCAATTTACTCAATCCCTGATATACGAAATCAAGTTCTTTTGGGGAAAAATTAAAACCAAGCCGTTTTAAATGGCTGTTGAGTGCGTTGCGTCCGGAGTGTTTTCCCAAAACAATCTGATTGTTTGGAACACCAACCGTTTGAGGTTTCATAATCTCATAGTTGAGTGGATTTTTCAACACGCCATCCTGGTGAATACCTGCCTCATGCGCAAAGGCGTTCTTACCAACAATCGCTTTATTGGGTTGAACCTGAATTCCGGTGATAGTGCTTAATAACTGACTTGTGGGATACAATTCCTCTGAAACCAATCGGGTTTCATGTGAAAATGCTTTAAATCGTGTTTGCATGACCATCACAATTTCCTCGAGAGAGGCATTTCCTGCACGCTCCCCAATTCCATTTATGGTGCATTCAACCTGATCAGCGCCATTCATAACAGCTGAAAGCGAATTGGCTACGGCCAGTCCCAAATCATCATGACAATGCACACTAAGTTCAGCTTTATCAATATTGGGAACATGCTCCTTGATGTATTTTATTAACTCACCAAATTCCCATGGAAGTGCATACCCGACGGTATCCGGCACATTCACAACGGTGGCACCGGCATCAATTACCGCCTCAAAAACGCTGCACAAAAAATCAGGTTCGCTTCGGGATGCGTCTTCTGCTGAAAACTCTACATCATCGCATAAGGTTTTAGCATATCGCACCGCCTCCGTTGCGCTTTCTAACACCTGCTCGCGTGTTTTTCCCAATTTATGCTCCATGTGAATTTCTGAAGTGGCAATAAAGGTATGAATGCGAGGTTTTTTCGCAAATTTAACGGCTTCCCATGTCCGGTCGATATCTTTGGGAGTCGCCCGGCTTAAACCGGCTATGGTACTTTTTTTCACCCGTTTAGAAATTTCTTTTACGGCTTCAAAATCATCATCTGAACAAATAGGAAAACCGGCTTCAATTACGTCCACACCCAGTTTTTCAAGTTGTAGAGCCAAAGCGATTTTTTCTTCCTTGTTCATACTGAAACCGGGGGCTTGTTCCCCGTCTCTTAAAGTGGTGTCGAAGATTTTAATCTGCTTTTTCATGATACTTTTTGTTTTGTTGGTGTGATTGTTGTTTGCTTTTCTTTTAAAAACCAGGAATAACTTTCCATTAGTGCCAATCGGCTGGCTTCCATGATATTTTCAGATACGCCTACGGTAATCCATGCTTGTCCTTCACAGGTAGATTCAATTAAAACGCGCACTTTTGCTTTCGTGCCGTTCTTTCCATTGAGCACTCTTACTTTATAATCTGAGAGATGCATCTGTTCAATTTCAGGAAAAAATTTGGTCAATGCTTTTCTGATGGCTAAATCTAACGCATGAATCGGGCCGGTACTTTCCGCGGCTGTATGTTCGGTTTCACCGTTCACATCAATCCGAATAGTAGCCTCGGCGCGGACATCATCCGTTTCATTCTTTTCAATCAGCATTCGGAACCCTTTGAGCAAAAACGGATCCTGCCATTCACCAACAGCCCGGCGAATCAACAAATCGAGGGAAGCTTCTGCTGCTTCAAATTCATACCCCTGATGCTCAAGGTCTTTAAGTTCCTGAACGATTCCTTGTACCTGCTCAGGATAGGCATCGAGATTTAGGGTGAGTTCATTCGCTTTGTAATAGATATTACTGCGGCCTGAAAGATCTGAAACCAAAACGCGACGTGTATTCCCTACCGATTTTGGATCAATATGTTCGTAGGTACCCGGATTTTTCATCACCGCACTCACATGTACACCACCTTTATGAGCAAATGCGCTGCGTCCGACAAACGGCAGATGTGCTGCATGCGCCTGATTGGCCAAATCACTCACAAAATGGGATAATCCCGAAATCGTGCGAAGCTTCTCTTCCGGTACCACATGAAACCCCAGTTTGTATTGTAAGTTGGGGATGATGGAACACAGATTCGTATTCCCGCATCGTTCGCCATATCCATTGATGGTTCCCTGTACATGCGTACAACCTGCCAGAACCGCTGCAATGGTGTTTGCCACGGCCAGTTCTCCGTCGTTGTGCGCATGAATGCCTATAGTACAATCGAAGCGTTTTTTGACCTGCTCAACGGCCTCACTAATTTGATGTGGAAGACTTCCGCCATTTGTATCGCAAAGGGCAAGGACATCAGCTCCGGCTGCATAGGCGGCTTCTAAGGTAGAAATTGCATAATCGGCATCATCCCGGAAGCCATCAAAAAAATGCTCGGCGTCATAGACCACCTCTTTACCGTGTTTCTTAAGAAACTGAACAGAAGCGAAAATACGTTCAAGATTTTCATCTTTACAGATTTTAAGTGCTTCTTCCACATGCATCACCCAGGTTTTACCAAAAATGGATACAACAGGTGTCCCGGCTTCCAATAATGCCGCCAGATTATCATCTTTGGCAGGATCCTCGCAACGCATGGTACAGCCGAAAGCCACAATCTGAGCTTGTTCCAGATGAATATCTTTCGCCTTTTGGAAAAAGTCCATATCTCTGGGATTGGAGCCCGGCCATCCACCCTCGATATATTTTACACCAAAGGCATCCAACTTTCGGGCTATACGAACCTTATCGTCAGCGGAAAAGTTGATACCTTCGCCCTGAGTTCCATCCCTGAGCGTGGTATCAAACAAGTCAATTCGTTTTGACATGATCTTGTTGTTCAGGTTTATTTTTATTGATCCAACTCATCATAGAGCGCAATTGCTTGCCAACATCTTCAATAGAATGATTGCTTTCACGTCTTCTGAGAGCACCCATTCCCGGACGGTTTGCTTTGTTTTCCAATATCCACTCACGGGCAAATGAGCCATTTTGTACTTCCGTAAGGATTTGCTTCATCCGTTTTTTAGTATCAGAATCGACCACTCGAACGCCGCGTGTCATTCCACCAAACTCAGCTGTGTCGCTCACGGAATAATACATTCCCTGAATACCGCCCTCATAGAGCAAATCAACGATTAGTTTTAATTCGTGCAAGCATTCGAAATAGGCAATTTCCGGCTTGTATCCGGCTTCAGTCAGCGTTTCAAAACCGGCTTTAATCAATTCTACTGCACCACCGCACAAAACAGCCTGCTCGCCAAATAAGTCTGTTTCAGTTTCTTCACTGAACGTAGTTTCAATGACTCCTGCGCGGGTTCCACCTATTCCTTTTGCGTAGGCAAGGGCAATTTCCGTGGCTTTACCACTCGCATCCTGATGAATCGCAAACAAGCAGGGAACGCCCTGCCCTTGCTCAAACACACGACGGACTAAATGTCCGGGCCCTTTTGGTGCTACCATAAAGACATCCACATCAGCCGCCGGACGCACCTGATTGAAGTGAATATTAAAACCATGAGCAAATGCAAGTGCCGCGCCCGGCTTCAGATTCGGAGCGATATCTTTTGTAAAAACATCTCCTTGTGATTCGTCCGGAAGAAGCACCATTACAATATCTGATCCTTTTACGGCCTTGGCCACATCCTGAACAAGAATTCCATCATCAGCGGCTGTTTTGCGAGATGAGCTACCGGCACGAAGCCCAACGACTACATCCACACCGCTGTCATTCAGGTTACGGGCATGTGCATGGCCCTGACTGCCATATCCCAAAATAGCTACTTTTTTACCTGCCAAAAGATCGAGATTGGCATCGTTATCATAATATAATTTCATCTTTTCAATGTTTTGATTGTTGTTAATTTGTTGTTTCTAAATCTAATCTTAAAATCTAAATCCTGATTCTTACACCTGAATTATACTCCCGTTTCATGGCCACACTACCGGTTCGGGCAACTTCCGCCAGTCCAAATGGGCGAAACATAGTGATGGCTGCATTAACTTTGTCCGGTCCTCCGGTGACTTCTATCGTGAGGGTTTCATCGCTGATATCTACTATTTTCCCTCCAAAAATATTTGCAACTTGTGTGATATCCGCACGTTCTGAAACACCTGCATCTACCTTTATTAAAGCCAACTCACGTTCTACAAAAGATTCAAATGTGAGGTCTTTCACTTCAATTACATCTACCAATTTTTCAAGTTGATGGACAATTTGTTCAATTATTTTAAGGTCACCTTGCGATGTGATGGTGATGCGCGCATTATCCGGATCCTCAGCACTACCCACAGTTATGGTATCAATACTGTACCCTCGTCCGCTGAACATACCAACAATTCGGGCAAGCGTATTAAATGCATGGCGAACCTTAAGCGTAAGTGTATGCGTAACCGGCCGGTTAATATCCTTGGAAGCCGGTTTATCAGTGATTAGCGTCATTTTGAGTTCTCCTTTTCTACAGGAATTTCGGTATCAACCATTTCATGAACCGCTTTGCCGGGGGGAATCATCGGATAAACATTTTCTTCCTGAACCACGCTGATATCCATCACTACAGGACGATCCGTGATTTCCATAGCTTGTTTCATCACATCGTAAAGTTCCTCGGGGGTTTCAGCTCTCAGGCCAACTGCTCCATAGGATTCGGCAAGTTTAACAAAATCAGGGTTTCCTGCTTCGAGATCAGAGTGAGAGTAGCGTTTTTCGAAGAAGAGTTCCTGCCATTGGCGTACCATTCCCAAAAAGTTGTTGTTCATGATGGCAATTTTAACCGGAATATTGTAACGAACAGCCGTTCCCAATTCCATAGCTGTCATCTGAAAACCACCATCGCCAACAACTGCAATGACTTCCCGATCGGGATAAGCCACTTTGGCTCCAAGTGCCGCCGGAAACCCGAATCCCATTGTTCCCAATCCACCGGATGAGAGCCAGCTTCTGGGATGATTAAACGAGTAATACTGCGCGGCCCACATTTGATGTTGACCCACATCTGTGGAAATAATGGCCTCACCTTTTGTCACTTCGGAAATGATTTGCATCATGTGCTGAGGTGCAATTCCGTGTTCAGGCTTTTGATAACGAAGTGGATGCTCCGCTTTCCAGTCATTCAGCTCCTTCATCCAAGCGGTTGTATCTACAGGCTCCGCATATTCCAACAGTTCGCTTAAAGCTTTCTTGCAATGGCTAACAATCGGAATTTCCACTTCTACATTCTTATTAATACAAGCAGCATCAATATCGATATGTATTTTCTTGGATTGAACTGAAAATTCGTCTGTTTTTCCTGTAACACGATCATCAAATCGGGCACCAACAGCAAGTAAAACATCACAGCTTTGGATAGCCATATTTGCCTGCCAGGTTCCATGCATACCCAACATACCGAGAGAAAGCGGATCCGATTCGGGAAAAACACCAAGCCCCATAAGTGTAGTAGTAACAGGGATATTTGTTTTACGTGCAAATGCGGTTAATTCTTCCCAGGCTTCACCCATCATAACACCGCCACCGGCATAAATCAATGGTTTTTTGGCGTTCATGAGTAAAGTAGCAGCATGCTTAATTTGGAGGGAATTATCTTTACTCAATGTTTTATTGGCATTCATCGTAACGGCTTTTTTTCCCATTACATACTTTCCTTTGGAGAGCAACATATCTTTTGGGAGATCGATCAATACGGGGCCTGGCCGACCGGATGCAGCAATATGAAAAGCTTCCGGAATTACACGCCCGAGATCATTCACATCCTTTACCAGATAGCTGTGTTTTGTAATTGGACGGGTTATTCCGATGATATCAGCTTCCTGAAAAGCATCATTTCCAATCATTGAAGAAGGTACTTGTCCGGTAAACACGACCATTGGAATAGAATCCATCATAGCAGTTGTAATGCCGGTAACCGCATTTGTAGCACCAGGACCAGAAGTAACCAATACTACTCCGGGTTTACCTGTAGCGCGTGCATATCCGTCGGCAGCATGCGTTCCACCCTGTTCATGCCGAACGAGTAAATGTCGGAGTTCAGGACGTTTATAAAGTTCGTCATAAACACCCAGAACAACTCCTCCGGGATAACCAAAGATGGTATCTACATCCTGATCAAGCAATGCCTGAATCAGAATCTGACAACCGGTTAATTCAATAGCTTTTTCATCTGAAGCTTTTAAATGGCGTAAAGAAGTGCCATTATTGTTGCTTCCGTTTTTGTTTGATATGGTTTTTGCTGATTTCATAGACCTTGGTTTTACCAGAGGTCAAATCCTGGAAGCCTGTAAAAAATGGTGTGTTATTTTGGATGGGCTGGTTGGGCTGACCTCTGGAGTTTATTAATTTAGTAGAATTAGAATTAGTCCAGATAGAATGCCCAGAATTGAAATGGAAATAATAATATTAATAATAAGAGGGGAAATGGAATAATCATTTAAAATATGCGCAACACTATCCATAAATATAGAATTGTTTGGTTGCGGATTATATGTTAAAATCTGATTCAATTTTTGATATTATTTATCATTTCAATTACTACACCTAAACAACTCATAAATTGTGATTAAGTCAAGTCCCTGCCCGATAATTATATGAAAAAGCCACAATAATCCCTCATAATTACATGATTTTTTTAAGCATATTTCATTATTACCTAAATTAATTAGGGTTTACTTTCAGTGAAATGAACAGAAATTCCGAATAAAAGCGCTTTTATAATTATTTTCGCTGTTTTTTTTAATTTGATGAAAAACATTCGTTTTTGCTGAAATTTAAGCCATTTGATTCCTATAATCGGCATAAAAAAAACCCCGATTCCTTGCAATACACTTAACGCGAAGGAAACGGGGCTTGAAAGAATCAACTAAAACGGCTTAGTTTAATATAGGAACTTCTTCCAATTTATCAGCATGTACATTTAGTGTGGGATATGGAGATACCGCACTTTGTTTGTACTCTTCCAATGTAAATGAATCTACAGCGACAGCATCATTTCTTGCGGCTTCAGATCGCTGAACCAAGTCAAAATCTTCTTTAGTAATGATTCCATTCTCCAAAGCTGCTTTAAGTAAACGAGCAGGTTTATCACGTGGAAGTTTTTTGCTTCGAATCGCATCTTTTATCTTATCGGCTACTGTTTCAGCCTCTATTGACAAATGAAATGCGTTTTCAAGCCTGCCAAGAGCATCATTTACATCTGTAGAGATATACATGCCTTCGGTCAAACGGTTGCGCTGTGCACCAGGTTTCTGTACAGCTTTGGCCAGTTTTTTCCCCATTGCATCAGATGGCATAGTGTCAATCGGGTTGAGTCTTGACCAAAAGCCAACTGGATTACGGAAAAACCATCCGATAACAGGAGCATCAAGATGACGGAATATTCCTTCAAATGCCTGCTGAATATTGAAGAATGTCAGCTGCATAGAATAATGGAGAAACGGCTCGTCTTCTTTTCGACGACCTTCTGCTTCGAACCGGCGCAAGACAGAAATTCCGAGATACATCCAAGACAATACATCGGCAAATCTTCCGGTAAGCTTTTCCTTAATTTTTAAGGCACCACCAAGCGATCCAAGTGCTACATCAGAAACAAAGGCGAACGTAGCGGATGCCCATGCCATTTTTTTATAGTAGCGGGAAGCCGGACCTGAGACCGGAGAAGCAGCAAGACGTCCTCTTGTAAGGCTAAGCAATACAGAGCGGAATAAATTTCTGACTACATGCCCGATATGTTTCCAAAAGGCATCGTCAAATTTACTCAGGTTATTTTCATCCAATGCTTCAATTTCCTTAAGTGCATACGGATGGCAGCGAATGGCACCCTGTCCAAATATCATCAGTGTTCTGGTGAGTATGTTCGCACCTTCAACTGTAATGGAAACCGGAACGGACGCATAGCCGTTTGCCAGCATATTTCTGGGACCACGAGAAATGGCCGCACCGCCCAAAATGTCCATTCCGTCGTTCATCACTTTACGAAACGTTTCTGTAAAATTATATTTGGCGATGGCTGTTACAACAGCTGGTTTTGCACCTTTCTGCAAAGCTCCGCATGTATATTTTCTGGCGGCTTCCAAAATGTATGTATAGCCGGCAATACGTGCCAGCGGCTCTTCAATACCTTCGAATTTACCGATAGGCAAACCAAATTGCTTGCGGACTGTGGCATACGCACTTGCAACACGCAACACCGATTTACTTCCACCGGTACTTGACGCAGGCAGGGAAATTCCGCGTCCGGCAGCAAGGCTCTCCATGAGCATTCTCCAGCCATTTCCGGCACCTTCTACACCGCCAATGATTACATCTATAGGTACGATGACATCATGACCGAACGTCGGGCAATTGTAGAAAGGAACACCAAGCGGATCATGTCTTTGCCCTAAGACGACTCCTTCAGTTGAGGATGGAATCAACGCACAGGTTATACCCAAATCTTTACCTTTACCAAGCAGATTTTCGGGATCACGTAATTTGAATGCCAACCCAAGTACAGTTGAAATTGCAGCAAGTGTAATGTAGCGTTTTTCCCAATTTAATTTGAGATACAGTTTTCCATCATCACCTTTAAAAACAACACCATTAGATGTTATGGAACCGGCATCGCTACCCGCATTTGGTTCCGTTAAAGCAAAACATGGAATTTCTTTCCCAACAGCAAGTCTGGGCAAGTAATAATCTTTTTGCTCTTGTGTACCGTAATGTATCAACAGTTCCGCCGGACCTAAAGAATTCGGAACCATTACAGTAGTCGAAAGCGGACCACAACGTGACGTTACTTTTGCGACAATAGAACTATTGGCCAATGCAGAAAAACCTAAACCACCATACTCTTCGGGAATTATTAAACCAAAGAATTTTTCTTTCCGAAGATAATCCCAAACATGTGGTGGCAAATCCCGGTTTTGGAATACTTCCCAATCATTGGTCATTTCACAGAGTTTTTCGACCTCATTGTCCATGAATTGTTGTTCTTTCTCCGTTAAATCTGGATAGGACTCATTCAGGATACGTTTAAAATCGGGTTTACCTGAAAAAAGCTCACCATCCATCCAAACAGTACCGGCTTCGATAGCTGTTCTTTCTGTTTGAGAAATAACCGGAAGAAAGTTGAGGGCTTTCATCAGCTTCATAATACCATTCGAAAGTGTTACTTTTCTAACCGGTTTAATGGCAAAAAAGAATGTAAACACTCCCAATGCAATCCACGCCCAGGCAGGCGCGGCATAACCCCACATAAGCAAAGCCGTTGCAGCCAGCCAGAGGATTAGTGGTGCTCCGAGAAATCCCAAAGCACTTAGCACAACTACGGCTGTTAAGACAACATAGGTTGTATTAACCTCCGCCAATGCACCAAATAAATATTGTTCCATGATTTTTTCCTGATTTGTTATAGATATGTTTGATTAAAAACTTTTTTGAAGGTTTTACAGCATCAGATTTTCGAATACACCTGAAGCACCCATTCCACCGCCAATACACATGGTACATATTCCATAGCGAATCTTGCGGCGCTGCATTTCATGTAAAAGTGTAGCTGTTAGTTTGGCTCCGGTACAACCAAGCGGATGTCCGAGTGCAATCGCTCCACCATTTACATTCACTATTTCCGGATTGATATTTAATTCACGAATAATAGCAATCGACTGCGAGGCGAACGCTTCATTCAATTCTATCAAACCGATATCTGATAATGTGAGCCCTGTTTGTTTGAGGACTTTAGGGATGGACGCTATCGGTCCGATTCCCATTATTTCCGGAGCTACACCGGCAGTTGCGTAACCAACGAGTCGGGCAATGGGCTTTAACCCAAGTTTTTTGACCGTTTCACCGTCAATAACTACAGAAGCCGCTGCACCATCAGACATCTGACTGGCATTTCCGGCGGTCACACTTCCACGTGGATTAAAAGCCGGCCTGAGTGATGCAAGTGCTTCCATGCTGGTATCTGCACGCGGGCCGTCATCCGTATCAAATGTAAATGTGTTATGTACAGGCCCGTTATCCGTGTAGTCACTTACAGCAACATCCATCGGGATGATTTCATCCTTAAAACGGCCTTCTTTAATTGCATTTACCGCTTTTCGGTGCGAATTGAATGCAAATTCATCCTGATCTTCTCTGCTGACCTTATACTTTTTTGCTACATTTTCAGCAGTAATTCCCATACCAATATAAACTTCCGGCCTGTTTTCAACCATGTATGGATCGGGAGCGAAATGAAAGCCGCTCATGGGAACCAAGGTCATGGATTCTGCTCCACCAGCCACGACTACATTCGCATGTCCGGCCATAATTGCCTGGGATGCCATTGCAATAGTTTGCAATCCGGATGAACAAAACCGGTTGATGGTAGCCGCTGAGACCGCATCAGGCAAACCAGCCCGAAGCGCAATAACGCGCGCCATATTCAGACCTTGTTCACCTTCAGGCATGGCACAACCTATCAGGACATCATCCACCATTTCATCTGTTAAACCGGAAACCCGTTCCAATGCTCCACGAATAGCAGCTACACCCATAGCCTCCGGACGGGTTTGCCGAAATGATCCTTTTTTCGCTTTTCCAACTGCTGTGCGGACGCTGCTTACAATAAATGCTTCTTTTGACATAATTATGCTGGTTTTCAATTTCTAAGTGGTTTATTTGTCGTGAGGATGCTATGCACTCGCTCCTGCGTTTTTTTCTCACCGAGCAAGGACAAAAATACTTCCCGTTCGAGTTCAATCAGGTAATCTTCATGGACATAATCAGCTCCGAGAAGATTTCCACCGCACATCACGTAGGCAAGTCGTTTGGCAAGGAACGCATCATACTCCGATATCCAACCTGATTGATGCATCATCCATGCAGCTGTTTCAAGCGGAGCAAGGCCTCCTTTTCCGGGAACGAAAATGTGGCGACGAACCGCCGGTGGAGCATACCCCTGATTGGCCATTCGCAATACTTCTTCACGTGCAATATGAATGCGTCGTCCGTCATGCATCGCAATGCGGGTTGATGGCAGTAAATAACCCAACTCGATTGCTTCTTGTCCACTAGTAGCCACTTTTGCCATTGCTATTGTTTCGAAAGCATTCTGAATAAATGGCTGTATATGGCTTGGATGCTGGGTTGCCGCTTTTTCTCCTGCTCTGGCAACCATGTGCATGGTTCCTGTTCCGGCAGGTATCAATCCAACGCCCAATTCAACCAGTCCAACGTACGATTCTGTTGATGCGATTACATTAGCCGCGCCCATAGAAAGTTCGCATCCACCTCCAAGAACTTTTCCTTTTATGGCTGTAACCACCGGTTTAGACGAATACCGTAGGGCCTGCACGGTTGATTGGAAATTAGAGATGGCCTCTTCCAGCACCTTAAAATTTCCGCTTTGGGCAGCATACGCCATTTCACCAAGATTGGCACCAACAGAGAAATTAGCTCCATCATTGGCTATCACCATTCCTTTATAATCGCCATGAGCCAATATGTCAAGTGACTTACGAATTCCGGCCATTACTTTAGAACCAAGCGTATTGGCTTTTGAGCGAAATTCAAAGACAAGAACGCCATCACCTGAATCGAGCAATCCAGATTCTTCGTTATTCCAGATTTCATTGCGGCCATCACTTGTTTTCAAATAAGCCACTTTCATTTCATCTGCATAGACGTGAGCTTTTTCATATCCTTTACCCGGGATATAATTGAGCTCAGTTCCTTCTTTACTGTTTTTATAAAATTCTTTATCACCATTTTTAATCATGGTTTTATACCACGATGGTACTGATAGTTTCAATTCGGAAGCCTGCTTATTGAACCGTTCGTGCCCAATCCAATCGAATATTCGAAATGGCCCCATATCCCAGCCAAAACCCCAGGAAATGGCGTCATCTACATCAGATGGACGATCCGAGATTTCAGGAACCCGGTTTAGAGCATAAGCTATCAATCGGGTGGTGTGGTTACGAATGAATTCCCCTGCCCTGCTATCTGCATCAAATAGAGCCTTCCAGCGTTCTGGCATCGATTTGATTTTTCCGATGGTCTCAAGATCACCCAGATTCAGTGGTTTTCTGGATTCATAATCCATCGTTTCCGGGTTGAGCGATTTGATTTCCTTTCCATCTTTGAAATAAAATCCCTTTCCTGTTTTACTGCCAAGGCGTTTCGATTCTACCAGATTTTTAAGCACAGCAGGAATGTTGAATTCATCACGGCCTTCATCATCAGGGATAGCAGCATGCAGATTTTGGGAAACATACATTAGTGTATCCAAACCTACTACATCAGCAGTGCGGAAAGTAGCGGAACGGGGTCTGCCAGTGAGCGTGCCTGTGAGGGCATCAATCTCTTCAATAGAATAACCATTTTCGAGTGCCCTGATGCTCAGCATCATGGAATATGTACCCACTCTGTTGGCAATAAAATTCGGAGTATCCTTGGCAATGACGACTCCTTTACCGAGGTGAATACGTCCGAACCATTTTAAGCGTTCGGTGATATCAGGATTTGTGTGAGGAGTTGGGATAACTTCTAACAATTTCAAATAACGCGGAGGGTTGAAAAAATGCGTCCCCAGGAAGCGCTTTTTGAAATCATCAGAACAATCGGCTATTACTTTATGGATAGGCAGTCCACTGGTATTGCTTGAAATGACAGCTTCGGGGGAAACCACTTTTTCAAGTTTTGCCATGAGGTCTTTTTTCGCCTGCAATTGTTCGATAATAACCTCTATAACCCACTCAGCTTTAGCAACCACATCGAGGTGGTCATCAAAATTTCCGGTTATAATTCTGTGCTGAATGGAGCTATCTACCACCGGTGAGGGTTTCATTTTGAGCATTTTCTTGAATGCACCATCTACAATGGCATTTTTCTTATCCTCGGGTCCCGGCATATCAAGCAGATAAACGGTGAGTCCTGCATTGGCAAGATGAGCCGCTATTTGCGAACCCATGACTCCTGCTCCGAGAACAGCAGCCGTTCGGAATGGTTTTCGTTTGAGTTGTTTGAAGTCAGTTGATTTCATGTAATCATTAGGTTAACACTGTTAATCTTTGCGTAAAAAATTTTCTCAGGTAACAGACGGCACCGTTGCAGTGCTTTTCAGGCCGGCTAATACACTATGTATAATCGTTTCAATAAAGGATTCCTGACCAACTCGTGCATCGACGCGTTTGGCATTTAATAAAGATACAGCACCGTGCAGAGTTGCAAGAATAACATTCGCTACCACTCTGGCATCCGGAATATGAAACAAGGCAAGTTTATGTCCTTCTATTATTTCATACATAATTAAATCTATATTTTTTCGAGCTTTACGGAATTTTTCAACCGGATACCGTTCCATGTGTTTAGGATGAAGCTGAAACATTACTTCATAATATTCAGGGTTTTCTAATCCGAATTTAATGAACGTACGGCATAGAATTTCGATTCGCTCAAGTGAATTTAAAGATTCAATATCTAATTGCTGTAATTCCTGATACATGAGGTCAAAACCTTCTTCAATAAGAGCATGCAATAAGGCGTCTTTATTTTTGAAATACAGATAAATACTTGTTGCACTGCACCCTACAGCATTCGCAATTCTCCGCATGGAAAGCGTATCAAAACCATGCTCAACAAGCATAGAACGGCTGTGATCGAGTATGGTTCGTCTTAAATCGGAGTTTGTATTCATGTTAAAACAAAAAAGCGCTTTCAGGAGAAACTTAACGGTGTTAAGTAAAGTTATTATTTAATCATTGTCAAGTTAAATTTTTGTTAGTTTTTTGGGACTTGGTTTTTATGGCGAGTTTTTATTTTGAGCTGTTGAAAAATAAATACGTTTATTAACATCAAATCGTTAGCCTTACATCTATAAAATTTATAAATTATTAATGTTTATGAATGCTCAATCTAAAGTGTCTTGAATTAGTGCTAAAATTCTTACTTCGAACATTTCATCATCGTATTACCCCGATTATTCTCTTAATTTTGTTTTTTGGGGGATGTCAATCGCTGTCCAATGCTCAGAGTATTAATCGTGTTTCTATAGCTGACCGCTCAGATGGATTAGGTCATGTTATCCGTTTTCATGCCAATGCTCGTCCTGATTCATTTAAAATTGTTCAATCTTCGCCGGAATTTATTCAGGTAATTCTTTATGGTAAAGAATTGAAATTTAATGCCGAAACGAATGTGTCAAAACGACCTGTTAATACCATTCAAGTGCATAGTATTCTTAATGGATTTGGAGTTGACATATCTCTTGCTGAAAATTCCAGATTCATATCCCGCATGTACAGGGATCAAAACGGAAGGGATGTTTTAATTGGTCTGACCCGTGCATCTGCAAATGAAGTAAACGCTTTTACCCAAGGTTTTTCACCATTAAACTGGGCTGATTTTCAACATAATAATCAGGCAGAAAACAACAGGCCAATTACCGAAGAACCATTGCCTCCACCTGTTCCACGGTCCACCATTAAATTTGATACTGTAATTATTGATGCCGGACATGGAGGTAAGGATCCCGGTGGAATTGGTTCGCGGGGTACGTATGAAAAAAATGTGGTGCTTCCCGTGGCATTAAAACTCGGGGCATATATCAAAGAACATTTGCCTGATTTGAAAGTCGTTTATACACGAGATAATGATACATTTATTAAATTAGATGAGCGTGGTAGAATTGCCAATCGCAATCAGGGCGATTTATTTATTTCCATTCATACCAATGCGCACCACCTGAAACAACCACATGGTTCAGAGTTTTTCTTTTTGGGGATGAACCGTTCGCAGGCTGCATTAGAGGTTTCTAAAAGAGAAAACAGTGTTATACAATTTGAAGAAAACGGAAACAGCCAAGAACTCACCGAAGATCAGCTTTTAATTTATGAGCTTTCCAATTCGGGTTACATGGCATCCAGCCGAAAGTTTGCAGAACTTATAGATTATCAATTCAAGGAACGTGCCAAACGGCGTTCAAGAGGTGTAAAACAAGCGGGATTGCAGGTTTTATGGGAAGCATCTATGCCGGGCGTGCTGGTGGAGTTGGGTTTTTTATCAAATCCGGCCGAAGAGCGTTTTTTAACCAGTGATAAGGGTCAAGCTATAGTGGCCTCTGCTATTTTCAGAGCTGTGAGAGAATACAAAGAGTGGACGGAAAGAAGCAATGCTAACCATAATTCAGAAAGATGAAACCTTTTGTAATTGGAGTAGCCGGGGGAAGCGGTTCGGGGAAAACAACCGTTGTAAATCACATTATCAAAACTGTGGGGAGTCAGAATTTGGTTCTGCTTCAACACGATGCTTATTATCGTGATCTTAAACATATCCCATTTGAAGAGCGTGTAAAGCAAAATTATGATCATCCCTCCTCTCTTGAAACGGAATTGCTTGTACGTCACATTCATGCACTTTTGGGAGGTTACAGCATAAAAGGCCCGATTTACGATTTCACTAATCATGTACGCTCGGAAAAATCAAACGATTTTACACCTAAACCTATCATTCTTGTTGATGGTATTTTGATTTTTTATGAGAAAGAGCTTCGTGATTTGATGGATATTAAGGTATTTGTGGATACGGACGATGATTTGCGGTTGTTGAGACGCTTAAAAAGGGATATAAATGAACGTGGACGCTCCGTGAACAGCGTGTTAAGTCAATATGAAAAATTTGTGCGTCCCATGCACTTAGAATTTGTAGAACCTTCCAAGCGCTATGCCGATATTATCATACCACATGGGGGCGAAAACAAAGCAGCCTTAGAAATTGTGACTGCATTTATCTCTGAAAAAATATCCGTACTAGGGGTTGATAACTGAGAATGGGCATTTGCTTGATATATTTGCTTTGGTTACTATAAAGTGAGCTTGGGTATTAAATTTATAGCCAAATTTTTTATAGCTCAATGCTTTTACTTTACTGCTGTTTTAAGAATTTTGACGGTATGGTACCAGTAATAAAAGGATGATTTGTCCAGTTGACGTTTCAATCGATTCAAATAATTCCAATTCGAATCTTCTATACTTAATTCATTCATACTTTGTCCTTTATAGTATTCAACAGGAGTCAAATCACTTACCATAATTTTGGCAGCTAAATAAGCAACTCTAGCCGATGCCGCAATCGCATCATCAATCCTGAAATTACCACGCATTAAATACCCTGTTCCGAATGCTCTGATTCCTTTTTGCAATTCCGTAAATTTTCTTTTTTCGTCAGTTGAACCACCACCTCGTTTTGCAATGATTTGGCAAGTATCTATGATATCTTTTAAAACAACTTCAGAGTTTAATTGAAAACCAGGGTTCTTTTTCTGGCGATATTCAATTTCCTGTACGGTAAATGCTTTGAAACTGGCAGTCACAATTTCCATCTTTTGAATTTGATGGAATAATTTGTTTAAATCAAATAATTGCTTACATATCTCCATTGAGAATGACTGTTTGATATTACCTTTGAAATACGGAATACCAATTGTATTTGGAGCAAATGCTGTTAGCTTGTCACCTATGATGGCATCAATGGATGGTAATCTTACTTTAACCTCCTCATCCATCTCAATCCATTTAGTAGCTATTGTTTTTTCAATTAACTCCGGGTAAACTGATTCATCTATTAGTACATCAAGCAGGATAATTCCAGAACCTTGTATTTGACTGTTAAACGATAACTTATAATGCGCTTTGGGTACTCCTGGTTGATAACTGCGATGTTCATCCAATTCAAATCTAGTGAAATTCGAGGAATCAACCACTCTTTGGAGTATAAGGTCAAACACTTTTCTATCTGTTTTGCATATAATATCAATATCTATAGAGAAGCGGTTATCTTCTTTCAATAGTAACACCAAACTTGTACCACCTTTGAAGATAAAATCAAGTCCATGAGTTTGGAGACGCTCCAGCAGATGTAGCGCATAAATCATTTTCTCCAGGATAATTTTATCTATTCGTTTGTGATCTTTTTGCTTTCTAAAGCTATCTATCCACTCTTTTGTAAAACAATGTTCTTTTATCATTCAATAATGTCTTTGACATGGTGATACAGGTGATTTGTTAAGAATTGCTTAATATGTTGTTCTTTTTCTCTTCTTTTTGCATAGCTAAAGAGTTTAGTGAAATTGATTGTGTACTTGCTCATGAGGTTGTCATAGATATGTACTAATTCAGAACCTTGCAGATAATAAAAGAGTTTATCATCTGCAAATATGTCAACCAGTATTTTTTCAACTTCAGGAGTGTAGAAAGCTGCTTTATTCACCACTTTTCTTGCAATTGGTGAACGGGTAATCAGCTTTTTGATAATAATAGGATAAGTACTTTCCGCAATATAAAAATTAATGGTTTTTTCATCCGGATTTAAAAAAACCTCATTTGTTATTGAATCCTTAAGTTCAAAATATAATGACTCTATGAAATCCTTTTCTATCTCTATAATTATCATTTGTTTATTTGACTGATGTAGCGAAAATTCATTCAACCACTCTGTCTCCCAAATGCAGTTCTTTACATTCTCATATTTATCTGTAGTTATTTTAGAAACTTTAATAAATTCTGGAGAATAATTAGGCTTGTATTTGTGTTTATGTGAAATAACATACATGTCTTTTTTAATGGGTCTTATAATGCTTTTATTTTTCAAGTTATAAACCCTCCAACCAAACGTTCCTTTCTTAAGGTCAGGTTCAAAATGGCGATAGAAGTCAAAGAGGTCTTCTCTGGTAAATGGCTCTCTATCTTTAAATTTTCTAATTAGTTCTTTTTCAATAAATCTTGACATACACTTCTAATTTTTACCAAAAATACTAAAATTTGGCATAATTTGGAAATCCAATTTTTACCAGTTTAAATTTTTACTGGTAAATATTCGATGGTATTCGAGGGCTTAGTAAAAAATGCGGTGCTGTAAAAGATTACCACTATTGACGATATACTAATGTCCGATTTTCGACACTATATTTCATCCTCTTGTAACTCGCAGGGCTTTATACGGTACACCCTGAATCTAAAAATTAACGATTGGCAATACACGGCCAATGCCTCGTTTGTTGCCGGCTACATTGATAAGGCCAATCTGAACACCTTTTAGATTTCGGGTATAATTGAACAACCCGATGGTAAGGCCTCGTTGCAAGCCTTCATTAAAGTTGACAGCGCCAATCGAAACCCCTTGCTGCAACCCATCTTCTGTGATATACCCAAGTACAGGTGCGATATGAAATCCCGTAGCGCGTTTAGCCGCATATCCACCACTTACGGTCACCCAACTGATGTGATCAGCAATGATGGCTCCCGTAGAGGACGCAAAACCACCTATCGTTCCACCTGATATTATAGCAAATCCAGACAAATGAATTCCACTTATATTCTCTCCTGCAATTGTAATCACACCGGATGTTGAAAATCCATTAAGGTTTTCTCCTGAAATATTCATAATCCCATTCAATGCAAAACCGGAAAAATTCTCGCCTGTTATAGTTCCAATTCCGGCAAAACTAAGACCGTGAAATTGCTCACCGGCAATACTCACCAAACCACTCAATGCTAATCCATTTAAATTTTCACCGGCAATGGTTGCCAATCCACCAACACCAACACCATTCAGGTTCATACTTGTCACAAATCCAAGACCGCCCAAGCCCAATCCTTCAAAATCTTCCCCAACTACCATTCCAAGTCCACCCGTACCAATTCCTGAAAAAGATTCAGCCGTTACCAATCCTAAACCACCAAAACCGATACCAGACATGGAACCACCACTTATAGCTCCTAATCCGCCTACCATCAATCCGTTTGCATTTTCGTTCGTTACGACACCAACAAGACCATAACCTATACCATTTATTTCTTTGGCACCTGTTAAAATTAATCCCAATGCAGCGCCATTAACTGTCCCTGTATAAAAGTCTTGTCTCGGTGATAGCAGCGTAAAATTTACTCCATTAACACGTTCAAGATTATAATCTCTGATATTGAATCTGATTCCCGTGGTATGAGTGGTATGCCCAAAAGCAATCCCATATTCTTTTGTTGGAATCGATAAACCCTGACGAGCTTGTACCGAGAGAAATCCCGAAAAGGCTAAAGTATAAAAAATACAGAGGATAAAACGATTTTTCATGATGGATACTTTTTAAATTGTTACGTTAAAATTCGTACCCATTACGAGTATTTTACATAAATGTTCGGCTTAAAATGAAAGATTAAGCCATTCCCGAAAGCCCTTCTTCGAGAAATTTGTGCTTAACTTCAGCCTCTGTATTTATCAATATACCACTGTACGGTTTCTAACAAATCCCGGCGAAAATCTTGTGTGTTTTGCCAGCCCAGCTCTGATTCCAATTTTGTTGCATCTATAGCGTAGCGAAGATCGTGTCCCGGACGATCCGTCACAAATGTGATTAAATTGGTATAATCACCATCAGGACCATCACCCACAATTTCATTCAGAACAGAGCATATTTCGCGCACCAGATCAATGTTCATCCATTCATTTCTACCCCCAACATTGTAGGTTTCGCCTGTGCGTCCATTGTGATACACCATATCGATGGCTTTACAATGATCGCGCACAAAAAGCCAATCTCGAATATTTTCACCTTTCCCATAAACAGGTATGGGTTTTTTATTGAAAGCCGTTCTGATAACGGTAGGAATGAGTTTTTCATCATGCTGATGCGGACCGTAATTATTCGAGCAATTAGTAGTTACTACATTCATTCCATACGTATGGAAATAGGAACGAACCAGCATATCGCTTCCGGCTTTACTCGCTGAATAGGGTGAATTGGGGGCATAAGGTGTGGTTTCACTGAAAAGTCCGGTTTCGCCAAGGGTTCCATATACTTCATCTGTAGATACATGATGAAACCGGCCTGATTGCAATCCGCCATCTTGTTCACCCCAAAATAAGCGACATTCTTCCAAAAGATTGAATGTCCCCACCACATTCGACATCACAAATGGTTCCGGCCCTTTGATGGAATTATCTACATGAGATTCAGCGGCAAGGTGTATTACGCCATCGGGTTTGAATTCATGAATTACAGATCTGACGGCTGCTCTGTCAACAATGTCAGTTTGAGAAAAAGTGTAACGGTCACTCGTTTCAAGTGGTTTCAAAAATTGAGGGTTAGAAGCATAGGTGAGTTTATCGAGATTCAGCAATTGGTAATCAGGATAGTTTTCATGAAGATGAAGTAACAAATTCGAACCGATAAATCCGGCACCGCCGGTAATTAGAATACGCATGATCGTGCTATTTTTTCTAAATGAATGTTTATTAGTTTTTTTGATCAGATTATGACAAACATGAGTTCAACATAAATGAAAAATACACTTTTATTCCTGATATAGTGGCAATTCGTCAATATCCATATCTTTGAGCATACGGGCGTTCTTATCTTTTTCCGAAAGCAATGGATCCGTTACATCCCACGGAATACCAATATCGGGATCATTCCAGAATATCCCCTTTTCACTTTGCGGGTCATAATATTTTGAACATTTATATTGAAAGTCCGCAATTTCACTCGTAACGGCAAACCCATGAGCTAATCCGGCTGGAATGTAAATCATCCGTTTATTTTCTTCACTCAACTCAGCTATCACATATTTTCCGTATGTTGGCGAACCTCTTCGGATATCCACAGCTACATCAATGACGGTACCTCTTGTGGCCATCACTAATTTAGCCTGAGGATTCCGAAGCTGATAATGCAAACCGCGTAAGGTTCCTTTTTTTGAACGGGATAGATTATCCTGCACAAACCATTCGGGGATTCCATTTTCAGCAAAAAGTTCTGCCCGATAGACCTCAGCAAAAAAGCCTCTTTCGTCACCGAAAATTTTAGGCTCAATTATTATGACTCCGGGAATATCCGTTTTATTAAATTTCATATATTTTTTTCAATTATCTAAAATTCGTTTCAAATAGAAAACTTTAGGATGAAATTTCATCCAGAAAATGTTCGATTCCGGCATCCACACTATATGTAATTCCATTTGTTATGGTTTCGAACTTGTTGGTATTCAATTTTGAGAAGTACGGACGAGGAGCTTTCATAGGAAATTGATCAGATGTAATGGGATTAATTTTAACGTTCACGCCGGCTTTTTCCAATGTTTTTACAGCAAAATCATACCAACTCATTTTACCCTGACATGTAACATGAAACGTGCCTTCAGCTTCTAATTCGAGTAAGCGCAGGTTAGCATCCACGACATCAGATGTAAACGTAGGGCTACCAATTTGATCATTCACAACGTTGAGTTCATCCCGTTCTTTACCAAGACGAATCATCGTTTTCATAAAATTATTACCAATGGGTCCACAGAGCCAGGAAATACGTAAAATCTGATGGTTACAGCCAACAGATCGAATGGCGTCCTCCCCTTTCCACTTACTCAGGCCATACGCGTTAACTGGGTTAATCGGTGCATCTTCAGTATAACCATCTGGATATCTATTTTCGTCACCGGCTTTTCCGCTAAACACATAATCGGTTGAATAATGTATGAGTATGGCCTGTTCTTTTTTGCAAATTTCAGCGAGAGATTGAACGGCATGAAAATTAATTTTATCCGAGATTTCCGGTTCATCCTCTGCTTTATCTACTGCCGTATAAGCGGCGCAATTTACCACTACATCAAATTGGTGATCTCTGAATTTTAAATGAATGTGCTCTGGTTTTGTGATATCCGTTTCCGGGTAGTCGGTAGCCACAAAGTCAGCATCCCTGAGCATGAGTTGTTTTACCCACTCGCTACCGAGCTGACCGCCGGCCCCCAGGATTAAATATCGTTTTTTTGACATTTTGAATTTATTTCAGATAGAATCACAAGATAAAAAAGCTCTGAGGTTAATCAGAGCTTTTCAATAATATCACACTAAAGGAGCATGTTCATCGGGTTTTCGATGAGCGAGCGTAAAGTTTGGAGGAATTCAGCAGCTTTTGCTCCGTCCACAATCCGGTGATCGCTTGAGAGGGTTACTTTCATACGCTTACCCGGAACAACCTGTCCATTTTCTACAACAGGTACATCACGAATGGCACCAACTGCAAGTATGCATGCGTTTGGTGGATTGATGATTGCCGTAAATTCTTCGATTCCAAACATACCCAGATTACTGATGGTGAAAGTGCTTCCTTCCATTTCATCCGGTTGTAGTTTTTTATCTCGGGCTTTTCCTGCCAATACTTTCACTTCTTCACCAATTTGGCTGAGGCCTTTTTTGTCGGTATGACGAACTACCGGCGTTACTAATCCATCCGGAACGGCAACCGCAACCGCTACATGCACATCGTTGTGCTGACGCATGAAATCGCCCATCCAGGAGCTGTTTATGGCAGGATGACGTCTGAGTGCAACCGCAGCGGCTTTAACTACAATATCGTTAAAACTGATTTTTACACCTTCCATCGCATTCAGAGCTGTACGCAACTCAATCGATTTCTTCATATCTATATCGATGGTTTCGTAGAAATGCGGATTTGTAAATTTGCTTTCACCCAGCCTGCGTGCAATGGCTTTACGCATTTGAGAAACCGGAATATCCTCGTGTCCGCCGGATGCCATAGGCGCTGCTGTTTTGGCTGTTTTAGAAGTGGTTTTTTCTGCGGCTTTTTCAGGTGCTTTTTTCTCAAATTCTTCAATATCGCGTTTGATAATACGACCATTTGGGCCTGACCCAGAGACTTGAGATAATTTAATACCTTGTTCACTCGCCATTTTACGGGCTAATGGAGATGCTTTCAAACGAGAGTCATCATCATCTGTATCGTCTGTATCTTCCGCTTCTTCTGTTTTATCATCTTCTTCCAAATCACCAAAAAGCGGATCAAATTCTTTTGAATCAGATTTCTCAGACGATGGAGCTTCCTTTTTTTCGGGCTTTTTATCTGTTTTCTCTTTTGATTTATCTTTCTTATCAGAGGTATCATCTCCTTCAAATTCACTTATATCTTCACCTTCTTCTCCGATTACAGCCATTTTTCCACCCAATGGTACGGCATCACCTTCTTTGGCAAATATTTTCAGAATGGTTCCGGAATCAAAGACCTCTACATCCATTGTTGCTTTGTCGGTTTCCACTTCGGCAATAATATCGCCTGAGCTTACTTTATCGCCTTCTTTTACATTCCATTTAGCAATAACACCTTCTTCCATGGTGTCACTGAGTTTGGGCATATCAATTAGTATTGCCATAAATTCTGTTTATTACTGGGTGATTAGTTTCTGTACATAACGGTATTTACCGCTTCTATAACTCTTTTTGGGCTGGGGAGCCATAATTCGAGCAAATTTTTAGCAAATGGTGCCGGGACATCAGGGATGGTTACGCGTTGCACCGGCGCATCTAAATAATCGAAAGCTTCACGTTGAATGAGGAAACCGACTTCGGCAGAAAAGCCACAAAACGGATGCGTTTCATCTACAATTACACAACGATTGGTCTTTTTGATCGATTCAATAATCATGGGGATATCGAGTGGCTTTATGGTTCTCGGATCAATGATTTCAGCATCAACACCATCTTTGGCGAGTTGTTCAGCAGCTTGCTTGGCTACATGGTACATTTTACCGTGAGCGATGATGGTCACGTCAGACCCTTCACGCTTGATTTTTCCCTTGCCAAAAGGAATCAGATGCTCGCCTTCAGGAACTTCTCCTTTAAGGCCATACATTTGCTCTGATTCCAGGAAAATAACGGGGTCGTCATCCCGAATGGCTGTTTTGAGCATACCTTTTGCATCACCTGGTTCGGATGGATACATCACTTTGAGCCCCGGAATATGAGCATAGATGGTTTCGTAAGCTACAGAATGTGTTGCGCCTAACTGTCCGCCGGAAGCATTCGGGCCTCTGAACACAATCGGAATCTTCAACTGTCCACCACTCATGTGTTTCAGTTTGGCGGCATTATTAATTATTTGATCAATACCTACAACGGCAAAATTAAAGGTCATGAATTCAATGATTGGGCGAAGTCCGTTCATTGCCGCGCCCACGCCTATACCCGAAAATCCAAGCTCAGAAATGGGTGTATCAATAATTCGCTTACCGCCGAATTCTTTGAGCATCCCCTGGGTAACTTTATAAGCTCCATCGTATTCAGCTACCTCTTCACCCATCAGGATGATGTTTTCATCCCGTTGCATTTCTTCGGTCATTGCTTCACGAATCGCTTCTCTGAATTGTAAAACTGCCATGTACTTTTTTCTTTAGTTAAATAATATTCTTTGGGTTGAATCAAATGTGGAAGGGATAATCTTCCTGCGTGTAAGTATCTGTATAGAGTTCGTCAGGGTCAGGCTGTTCGCTGTTTTCAGCAAACTCTATCGCATCAAGAACTTCCTGTTCAATTTCGTCCTCAATAGCTTTAATATCATCTTCTTTGGCGATTTTATTATCAATCAGATACGATTTAAAACGCTCAATAGGATCAAACCCGCGAAACTCTTCTAATTCTTCTTTTGTGCGATAATTACCGGGGTCACTCATGGAGTGTCCACGATACCGGTATGTTTTAACTTCCAGGAACCACGGTTCTGAATTTTTCCTGACATCGGCAGCCACTTCCTGAACTTTTTCGATTATAGTGAAAACATCCATTCCGTTTACTACAGCATTTTTCATTCCATACGCGTCTGCTCGCTGATGCAAATGCCCTGCACTGTGTCGCTCAACGGCTGTACCCATGGAGTATCCATTATTTTCGACAACAAAAATGACGGGTAATTTCCATAGCTGAGCCATATTAAAGGTTTCATTTAATGAACCCTGGTCAACAGCGCCATCACCAAAGAAACACATCACAACTCGCCCATTTTCCTTGTATTTGTTAGCCATTGCCAAACCAGCACCAAGCGGTATATGTGCACCCACAATAGCGTGTCCACCCCAAAAGTGACGTTCAATATCGAAAAAGTGCATAGACCCACCTTTTCCTTTAGAAACTCCGGTTATTTTGCCGAATAATTCCGCCATACATTTTCCGGGTTCCACACCTCTGGCAAGTGCCATTCCATGCACACGATACGCGCCCATAATATCATCGTCATCATTCAGTGCCGTAACGGTTCCTGTGGAAACGGCTTCCTGACCTATATATAAATGAAGAAACCCTCCAAACTTTCCCTTTTGGTACATCTGAGCTGATCGTTCTTCAAATCTTCGTTGAAGGTACATGTTCCTGAATAGCGGCAGAAGGTCTTCGTCTTTCAAACCGAGGTCAGAGTGTTTCTTTTTAGTTGGCTTAGGAAGTGTTGTACTTTTGTACACCATTCCCGTTGGAGTAAATCCATAACCGGCTTTCTTTGCCATAGTCAAATATCGATTTTATAAGTTAGTATAAACAATAAGATAATCTTTTAATGATTCGTTAAAAATTGATTTTACCAATAAGTTTGCCAAGTCAATTTTCTCGATTCAATAGTGTTGTTTAATATGGTTCCAATATATTAAAATGAATCCAAATGAATAAATGAAATACACCTTTTATCAAATCATAGTTTCTTATCACATTTTATGGAACAGAAAAGTACTTTTTTTGATTAAGAAAGCGCATTTAAAATTAAATCAGGTGCTTTTTTGAACACTTCAGTAAGCTGCTCAGGCTGTTTTCCACCGGCAGTTGCCAAATTGGGCTGACCACCGCCACCACCGCCGACTATTCGTGCCAATTGACCGACTAATGCACCGGCTTTCAAACCTTTTTCTTTAATTAAATCATCCGTAACGGCGGCCATTAAATAAACTTTGCCGGATTCTGTATCCGACGTTCCGAGAATGATAACCGCTCCGTTTGACAATTGGTTCAGTGCGTCATAACCCATTTGCTTTAATCCGTTCATGTCTGAACCCTCAACTATTCCACTTACAAGTTTCACACCCGGTTGAATTTCAGTTGCGGCAGAAATCAAATCATCCAGTACATTTCCGGCGGCCTGTTGCTTGAGTTTTTCCAACTCTTTTTCAAGCTGTTTACGTTCTTTCTTCAACTGCTCGATGAATGCCACAGGATCCGTTTGTTGTCCGGTGAGTTTTGCGATGCTCAAAAGCTGATGTTTCTCAGAGCGTAAAACCGCATCGGCTTGCAAACCGGTTACCGCTTCAATTCTGCGAATCCCTGATGCCACACTCGATTCTGATGTGAATCGGAAATATCCAATCTCGCCGGTTGACTGCACATGAGTTCCACCACATAATTCTACTGAAAAATCGGGGTCAAAGGTGATGATGCGCACATTATCCCCATATTTTTCCCCGAAAAGCATCATAGCTCCACGCTCACGCGCTTCCTCTATCGGGACATTTCGCTCTTCCTTCAAAGGAATATTCTCCTGGATTTTTTGATTTACAATCCGCTCTATGGTATCCAATTCTTCTGGTTTGATGGCTTCGTAATGTGAAAAATCAAAACGCAATTTCTCAGCATTTACCAACGAGCCTTTTTGAGCAACATGAGTACCCAGCACTTCGCGAAGTGCGGCATGAACAAGGTGAGTAGCTGAATGATGCTTCTTGATTTCCGAGCGTTTTGATGTGTCAATCGAGGCCATTACGGGCGCGGACATATCCGGTGCAATTCCATCCGTAAAATGAATGTACAACCCTTCGGCTTTTTGAACATTGGTTACAATCAGGGATGCATTACCGATTGTCAGAGTTCCGGTATCGGCTACCTGTCCCCCGCTCTCCGCATAAAAAGGAGTTTTGTCGAGGACAATCTGTGCGCCATTTTCTGTTTCTCGATACATTAAAACACGGGCATCACAACTCACTTCATCATAACCAACAAAAGTTGTTTCAATCGGCTCATTTAGAACTACTTGCGTCCATTTTGTTTTGTCGGATGCATCTATAGCAAATTTACCCGCTTTTCTGGCGCGATCTTTCTGCTCGTTCATCAACTCGGTAAAGCGCTTCTCATCCACCGTGAGGCCGCTTTCACGAGCCATCAAATGGGTTAAATCAATCGGGAAACCGTACGTATCGTGTAATTTGAAGGCATCATCGCCGGAAATTACTTTTTTGTTTTTAGCGACTTCCTCAAAAAGCTGAATACCTTGGCCAAGTGTTTTCAGGAAGTTTTCTTCTTCGGCCTTAATCACATTATCAACATAATTGATTTGCGCCTTCAACTCAGGGAAAACTTCACCCATCTGATCGGCAAGAGTTGGAATGAGCTTATGCATGAATGGTTCGCGAAGCCCAAGTTTGTCCCAACCATAGCGTATCGCGCGACGCAAAATCCGGCGAATTACATATCCACGTCCATCATTTGATGGAGATGCTCCATCTGCGATTCCAAAACTCACCGCGCGGATGTGGTCTGCAATTACTCGCATGGCGATATCGGTCTCAAGAGAATCGTCATATTTTTTGGTGGATAACTCCCCGATTTTGTTCAGTAAGGGCGTAAATACATCGCTGTCATAATTCGAAGTTTTCCCCTGAATAACCGCACAAATTCGCTCAAATCCCATTCCTGTGTCCACATGTCGCGCAGGCAATGATTTCAGACTTCCATCAAGTGTCCGGTTAAACTGAATAAAAACAAGGTTCCAAATTTCCATCACGCGCGGGTCATCGGCGTTTACCAGCGTGGCGCCATCTACTTTGGCGCGGTCTTCGTCAGAGCGTAAATCCACATGGATTTCAGAACAAGGACCACAAGGACCCGTTTCTCCCATTTCCCAAAAATTGTCTTTTTTGCCGAATTTCAGAATATGATCAGGATTGATGGTCGTGACTTTTTTCCATAATTCGATGGCTTCTTCATCCACTTCCAGGCCATCTTTTTTATCCCCGCCAAAGACGGTAGCATACAAACGATCGGGGCTTAATCCCCATTTTTCAACCAATAATTCCCACGCCCAGCTTATGGCTTCTTCTTTGAAGTAATCACCAAACGACCAATTTCCCAGCATTTCAAAAAGCGTGTGATGATAGGTGTCGTGGCCAACTTCTTCCAGATCGTTGTGTTTTCCACTCACGCGGATGCATTTCTGTGTATTTGCCGCCCGATTCCACGTTGCGCCATCCTGATGATACACCGATTCATCACCCAAAAAGATTGGTTTGAACTGATTCATACCTGCATTGGTGAACAATAAGGTCGGATCGTCTTTTGGGACAACAGGTGCACTTGGCGTGATAGCGTGGTTTTTATCTCTAAAAAAATCAAGGAATTCCTGCCTGATTTGGCCGGATGTTTTCATACTCATAGAATCGAATTATAACAGTTATGGATCGCTTTCACTTAAACCATGTAAAATACACATTTGACAGGAATTATGAATAAAGAAGTTGGAGTATATTCGATTGGGATTGAGATTGGGGCAATTATTTTTATGAATTGCAGTGTTCACATAATGCGTGTGCAAAAGTTGCATCTGATTCGCTTAGGTGCCCATGATTTTCTAACTCGCAAACAGCCTTTGCGCCTCCGCGTCAATGCGAGAACAGAATGACAGGCAAAAGTTATGAGTGGAATTAAATTTTTCGCACACAAACAACCTTTACTTCCACCATGCATTTCCTCAAAAAATCTCCATCAAAAAAAACGTCCCGAAATACCATTCCGGGACGTTTATTCAATTAACCACTAAAACAATTAGAAACTACACCAATTATTTCACCAACATAATTTTCTTTGTGAAGGATTGTGCTCCTGCTGTCATTCGAATCAAATAGACCCCACTTGTGAGCCTGTTTGCATCGAATGTGCGTGTGTAAGCTCCCGGAGCCATATCTTCATTATTTGCAAGTAATGCCACTCGTTGTCCCAAAATATTTATTACTTCTAAGGTCACTACAGATTGTTCGCTTATATCGAACACAATATTTGTAGTCGGGTTGAACGGATTTGGGTAGTTTTGGCGCAGGGCTGTTTCTAATGGTAATTCTGTATTTGGAATGTTTACACCAGAACCCTGAACGGTTATCTGAACGTCAATTTCTTCAAAACCAACTTGTGCGTTTTCATCGTCCACATAAACTATCCGGTCAATTATAAGGGTTGCTCCAGATGGCCAGACTGTTGAAGCAGAGATATTAAACGAAGCTAAATCATCACCCGAAACAGTGGCTGTACTTCCCTGATGCACAAATGCTGCTCCGAGAGCCAGGTCATCTGTTCGTACAAATTCAATTAAATTATTGGATGATGCCCACTCGTTAGCCCAGCTTCCTGTTTCAAGGTCGATAATGGTTGCATCTGTTGGTTCGAGTCCTTCAATTCGTAACATAAAACCAAGCCCCTGAAGATTGACCGGTGCGTTGATTTCAACCTGCAGGTATTGTCCCAGTTCAATGGCTGGTAAATCGTAAGTAAATGCATTTTCTGTCAAGGTTCCGCTGCCGTGTGTTTCACCAAAGTTGAGCCCTACAGCAAGTAAATCCGTTTGATTTATTAATCCGGTGCCATCGGTATCGGCAAATGTGGCATCAACAGGTTCCCAGGCTACTACCTCTTGTCCTTCCCAGTCAGTTGAAGCATTTTCACGAACCGGTCCGGTTGCACCAAAATACGAACCGATTGCAAGGGCATCTATTGCATCAACTGTACCATCATTGTTTGTATCGCCCGGCCAAACAGTGACTATTAAAGGAGCAGCATTCACCGTAAGTACACCGGATACATTGGTTTCACCGTCCCAGAATCCACCACCATCATCACTAATTCCACCAAATACATAAGCTTCTTCTTCTAATTGAAAACGGGATGCGAAGTAGTATGTACCGGCTTCCGTAATTTCAGAACCGATTGTTGCAGTATACTCGGGGCGTAACGAAAATTCACCCAGTCCATTATACGAAGCCTCAACCCAAGTTGTCCATGTTGATGGATTGGTGTTTTCTTCAGAATAGCCAATCCAAACAGTAAGGCCTTCGTAGGCATTCTCTTCATCAGCGGATAGTTCTGAAACTTCAACCTGAGCAAACGCATCTATAGAACCACCAATTTCTATGGTTTCATTACCCGGGAATTGAAGGTTAGCAAACGTGATTTCAGGATCGGGGTCAACGATTGGCTCATTCACCGTAAGTACACCGGATACATTGGTTTCTCCGTCCCAGAATCCACCGCCATCATCATTAAATCCACCAAATACAAAAGCTTCTTCTTCTAATTGGAAACGGGATGCGAAGTAGTATGTACCGGCTTCCGTAATTTCAGAACCGATTGTTGCAGTATACTCGGGGCGTAACGAAAATTCACCCAGTCCATTATACGAAGCCTCAACCCAAGTTGTCCATGTTGATGGATTGGTGTTTTCTTCAGAATAGCCAATCCAAACAGTAAGGCCTTCATACGCATTCTCTTCATCAGCCGAAAGTTCTGAAACTTCAACTTGTGCAAACGCATCTATAGAACCACCAATTTCTATGGTTTCACTACCCGGGAATTGAAGGTTAGCAAACGTGATTTCTGGATCGGGGTCAACGATTGGCTCATTCACCGTAAGTACACCGGATACATTGGTTTCACCGTCCCATGGACCACCGCTAAATCCACCATACACAAAATCATCATCATTATATCGGAAACGGGTTACATAATAGTACGTACCTTCCGCATCAATTTCAGCTCCAAGATTTTTAACATATTCAGCGTTATTGCCCACATTGCTATTAAAATCAGCATCTACCCACGTCCATCCGTTTTCAAAATCACTTGTTTCTGTTGCATTTGTGGTGTTATACCCAACCCAAGCTTCCACTCCCGCCGGGTTTGGAGCATTCGTTACACCATCTATCCACACCTGTCCATACACATTAAATTCTTCACCTACTTGAATGGAACCCGAACCTGGCCACTGCAAATTAGCCCATCCAATTGCAAGTATTTCACTTACTGTAACATCTACGACGGAAGTACTTATGTTAGAAAGTAATGTTGCGCCTGAGTTGTCACGCGTATCTAACGCACTAAACTCAAACGTGTAATCTCCGCCAACCGCTGTTTCTTTTGCGGTAAATGTGAGTGTCATAATATCACCGGCTCCATTAGAGGTGCCCGATGTACGGACAACGCTTACACCCACTTTATTTGTTTCGAGTTCTCCTCCAACTCCCAAAGGCGATGGATTCATGACATCACCGGGTTCAACTCCCGTAAATTCAAAAACATCTTCGTTATAAATCACTTCCATCCCAAGATAGAAAAGGCCATTCGCATTTTCGGAAGATATGATAAATTCAAGCTCCCCACCGGTCATAACCGTTTGCGGAAATGTCTGTACATCTAAATTTATTTCTTGTGAAAGTGCATTTGTAAAGCTATATGCAAATATGAGTGTAATTAAAACAATCACCTTACTTCCAATTTGTATAATTGATTTCATAGTTTTATATCCATGTTTAATGAGTAAAATTTCAGGAACCGCTTTCTCAAATATGATTCATACCTTATGTAAGCGCTTTCAAAAAGGAATATACTACTTTCCTTTTAAATCTGCTATTCTAAAGGAGTGAAATTTATGGGCGGAAATGGCAGGATTTTATTTTGAGGTGCTGGGAATTCGGGCGTCATCCCGGAAAGCTTGTCCCGGTTCACCGTGGAGCCCCACCGATAATATAAAATGTACGCGATTTAGAAGGGTTTAAAACCTTATCCCCAGGTTTCAAGTATTGTATCAGGCTAATAAGGCGGAATTAAACCGAATTAATCCGGCGGCGTGTATGGCTGCTGTTTCAGTACGAAGACGAATACCACCAAGCCAAAGTGGTATGGCTTTAAACTGTTCTATTGCCTGCTGAACCTCAGCGTTTGTGAATCCGCCTTCGGGCCCAATTAACATGCCTAATCTGGAATTTTGGGAAAGGTTATTACGAGCTTTGTTAGCGGCTGTCTCTTTTTTTTCGTGCGCTATAAATAGGTCGTCGATGGAGTTGATATATTTTGATAGTTCATCGAAATCAGCTTTTTCTATTTCAGGTAAATCAGCTCTTAAGCATTGTTTCATAGCACTAATAGCTACCATTCCCATTCTGTCCAGACGGATATTCGATTTTTCGGTTCTTTCAGTTGTAAGAAAAACAATTTTGTGAACACCGGTTTCGGTTAGCTTTTCAACCATCCATTCCATGCGAGTGCGGTTTTTCAGGATGCCAATATACATGGTTATTTGGGGCTCAGGGGGGGTGATAGACTCTTTTTGCTGTATTTGAATACCCGCTTTTTTCTTACCTGATGAAAACAACGTGCCTGTAAATCTGTTGCCGATTCCATCTACGCAAACAATAGTCTCTCCATCTTTTAAGCGCAGGACATGTAATATGTGATGCGATTCCTGTTCACTGAACATCCCCACATCGCCGTTTATTGCACCCGGAACTACATAAAATAGTTGCATTTATAATTATACTGTATCTGATTGAATATACACATCGCCAGGCACGAACGACGTTTCACCGGTATTCATCATTTTATTTAAATAAGGCTGACACATGCCACATCCACCTCCACAAATGCCTTCACTTATAAGTGTTTCAACTGTCGAAATGCCACGTTCCCTGGCAATTTCATAGATTTGCTCAAAAGTCTTTCTGTGGCACACACACATCTTTACGGTTCGTTTTCTTTGTTCAGGCATAATCAAATAGATATTTCAGCTGTTTGGGTTAACTGTGTCTTTTTGAAGAAAATCCAAAACAGCCTCAATCTGTTTTGAAATGCTTGCTCAATTTAAGTTCCTGTCCCTGATAATTACTTCTTATCTCTTTACCGTACATAAAATCAGGAATATCAGTATTGGCCTCAAAAATCATACTGAAGAAGGTTTGACCGTCTTCAACCAGAAAAGGAACATCATGCGAACGGACTTCAAGCACAGCTCTCGCACCGGCATCTTTAACGGAACCTCCAAAACCACTGTCAAAAAAACCGGCATAATGCGTTCTAAGTTCACCGGAACCGGTATCATATGGCACCATTTCACCGGCAAGATGCTGTGGTATTCTACACCGTTCTTTAGAGGCGAAAATATAGAATGCCTCGGGTTCCAGAATCATGTAATCGTCGTGTCCGGCATAAATAGGCTCCCAAAAATCGGAAATTTCATAATAGGCAATTTTCTCCAGATCGATTAAATCACGATTTTTTCGCGCTTTATATCCTACAATATTTCCACTAATCCCACTTAAATCCACACTCATAAAAAGGCCATTATCTAATTTAAGGTTGTGGTCGGCAACCGGCTGTTTATTTTCATTGAATAAAACCGGGTCAATGGAATGTGTGCGAAGTACTTCATCATCAGTCAATTTACCGTTACCGTGGCGGATGCGCAGCTGATTAAGCCGCTGACCGGTTCGTACTCTCACCGGAAATGATTTTGGGACAACTTCGAGGAACAGAGGACCGGAGTATCCAGCCCGAATTTCCTCAAAACGATGTGAATAATCGGTAACCAAACGTGTAAAAATATCGAGACGTCCGGTTGTACTCTTGGGATTGGTACGTGCCGTTAGCTTACTTTCTGATTGAATGGTAATTGCTGAATGCCCATTCGCGCTTGATTTATAATTAGCGAGCGTTGAAGACGGCATGTTCAGGCTTTCTAACAACGGGATGATATACGTACAATTGGGTTCAAGCACACCCCCGTTCTCTATGGAAAACTCATGCTGGCAAAGCTTCGTAATTTTGTCACTTACTTGATCATTTTCGGGCAGAAATCCACAGCGAACCCTGTATGCGACTTTACCAAGACGAAGGTCTAAAGAGTTTGGTTGGAACTGATCATCCTGAATGGGATAATCTTTATCTGAGGTAATAATACCCCCTTTTGCCAGCTCTCTTAGCAATTGAACCGGAATTATACCTTTTTTTCGTAGTTGAAAATTCATGGGTTAAATATAGGATTTGCCACCGATGCGAGCAACGTAAATTCATACGAATTGAAAATTGAATTTCCAAACCGTGGGGTTGAACTCCAAACCTTCGATATTTCCCAACGGATTCGATATTTCCCAACGGCTTGGCGGCTATACTGCGAGGCGACCAACTCTAAAAAGTACCGATCCGCAATCTTTTCCGTTTGAGTCGCTTGTTAACTGACCGGTTTTAGTAGTGTACCTGGATTTCATCTTCGTTGACTTCAATCACTGAATTTTCTTCAAACAGTGATTTCAATGTTTCCAGATTTTTCTCAAAAAGTCGAATCAGTTTCTGATTGTTGATGTTTCCCGTTGAAATAATTAACAGTTTTTTGGGGCTTCCGTCCAAAATATAATTATCGAGAAAATCACTGTCCTTTGAAATTACAATACGATTTTCATCATCAGCTATCTTGATGATTTCTGAATCAGGGGTTGCAGTCTTTTTGGGTAGATCCAACGTATGTTTCGACTCAATTTGATGAGCTGAGAAGAACTCAGAAAGGCGTTTCGGTAGATGAGCATCAACAAGAACTCTCACTGGGCAACTTTTTGTGATTTCTTAGTTCGTGATAATTGAGCAGCATATTCCAGGCAGGCTAACAGGTCTTCTCTCTCCAAATCCGGGTAATCGACCAATATTTCATCAATACTCATATCCGAAGCAAGTAAATCCAGCATGGTGTCAACCGGGTAACGTAATCCACGGATTGTCGGTTTGCCGTGACAAATATCCGGCTTTCTTGTGATTCTATTTAATAAATTCTGACTCATAATTCATTTCGTTTGATTATGAATAATGTACACAATCAGTAAACAATCAACAACTATTGAAGGAATTTCGCGGCTATGAGTCAATCAATACTATTTATTTACCAAAATACTTATTGAACAACTCTTCAGCCCGTTTCTTGCCTTCTTCGGTTACGATCACTGATTTATTTTTACTTTTTGGATTGTCAATATACCCTTTTTCGTGAAGTCGGTTCAAATGTTCCCAATTGTAACCTTTCCATGCTCTCGTACCGTAACCCTCATCAAACATCGTTAGCCACAGCATTGCAAGCATCATGTCATCGGTTTTTTCTTTGTCATAGTCCATATCATTAAAATGTTTGATTTGAACGAATTTATTTTAAAACAGTTAACGGGTTTGATATTTCCCAACGGATTCGATATTTCCCAACGGATTCGATATTTCCCAACGGATTCGATATTTCCCAACGGATTCGATATTTCCCAACGGATTCGATATTTCCCAACGGATTCGATATTTCCCAACGGATTCGATATTTCCCAAC